>Ga0224507_10000025_pt1 | contig 62417 bp, 71 predicted proteins | sample SF_Jan12_sed_USG_3_FD_170159 | JGI IMG/M metagenome (GOLD analysis project Ga0224507, IMG submission 170159) | Sediment microbial communities from San Francisco Bay, California, United States - SF_Jan12_sed_USGS_13 | ecosystem: Environmental > Aquatic > Marine > Sediment | place: USA... | reverse complement strand
CCAAAGGATTCCAAGGAATTGCAGAGATCCGCCGTGATGGAATTGCCATGGGTATAGACTGACTCTTCATGACCTTCAGTACATTGGAGTCATACGAGTCATTACATGTTTTCTGAATTCAATACAGATCAAGTCTTCTATCGGAAATTTCTTGATATTTTCGGTAAACTCTGAGAGATTTTTGGAATTATCAGTCCGAAAAAATTATTTTGATTCCTTCGGAAATATATCTATTCCATTGAATTGGTAGTTTATTCTGGGAGATTCTAAAAAATAATTTTATAAGCACTAGAATAGAATTTAATCAATATTTTTCATCATACATTTTTTTAGATTTGAATTTTTGATTGTTACATTCTGAGACACCATGTTTTGTTTTGTACCCCGTACAGAATAATGATGCCTGATGACAAACAAATTATAAAAAAACTGATTTAAAACCATAAAAATAAAAAATGGAGATTGCATCTCCGCTATATTTTTGGAACGAATGGCAAAATCAAAGAATCTACCATGTTTTTGTTGATGTTGGCAAAAGCACTAGAATTTTCATTCCATGTTTTGATGTTTTGTTTTGCTGCATCGATTGATGCAACAGAAATCTTATTTTGAACACTCCATGATCGGTTTATCTTTTCTGCTGAATCATTTATCATACTGATTGATGATTCTGGGAGAGTTGATTTGATTCCTGCTTTGGTTGCAAATTTTCTCTGAATGTCAAGTGCAGATGTTGCCGCATCATTTAATGCTTTGACATATTCCTGAAACAGATTGGTAGCTGCTTGATGGAACTGTGGAATTGACTTTTCTATATTTGAATAGAAACTGTCCAGACCCTCTTTCCATACAGAATAGATGTCTTTTTGATTGCTTGTATTTTCTATCTTACTCATTTATCGCACCTCCTCTTATTTGATTAAGTATGATTACTTGATCTCCTCAAACAGGTCCTCATCCTTGAAGACCCATGATAGGCCAATCATATCCATAGCAATGATATCTGAGAAAGAGTTTTTGGCCTCATTTTCAACCAGACCTGCTTGCTTGGTTTTCTGTTCATATTTGTTTAACATGATTTGTTGTGTCATGGAATAAGGATAACACAAGACAGTATTAAGCCACAAGATTTTTGCTCAAAAGCAAACTTAGAGTATCTAGTTGATTTCATACACAATATAATCAACTGATATTTCGATTAAAAGCAAGAACTTGGGTTCTTACACGAGGCAAAGAAAACCTTGGAGGGGAACAAACAATGTTTGCAAGTAATAGAATCATACGGTGATCCTGGTGGTCATTGTCATGACTTATCACTTTCATACTTCGCACGCAAATCATGATTATCTGGTAGATCACAAGAGCCACGTGTTGAAGGTCAAGGATATCTCATGTGAAGGAGGTGCATGTGATGAGAAAAATGATCATACACATGACCACAAAAAGAAGAGAAAAAAGGTATCAAATATCTACGGTTTCAATTTAACCACTAAGGCTAGTTGATTTTTTTTAAATCATGAGATTTGTTTGATGATATTTACTCTATAATCAACCTGATTTTCTCATGCTATTTTATTTTTATTATTCCTTGGTTTATCATGTGCTCTATTGCTTGAACATATTCGGCATCAGAAATTAATCCCTGAGACCACCATCCGGCGTTTGTCTTTATCCATTGTGGAATGATATACTTTGGCGCAGTTGCAGATTTTGGAATTGCAGACACGGAATTTGATTCCTTACCAGTACCTTCTGAATTTACAGCAGAGACCTTAAAGTTGTATGATGCGTCATTTGTAAGGCCTGTAATTATCGCACTAGTTGCAACATCTGATTTTGTGATTGTTGTAAATGAACTAGAACCAGTGACTGACTGGATGATTTTGTATCCTGTAATTGGAAAGCCATTATCAAATGGAGAACTCCATACCAGTTTGACCTGACTATTTCCAGCAGTTGCCCTAAGATCACCTATCTGGGAAGGCACATTTGCGGTTATCTTGGCTTGGGGTAATGGTGTAGCATATACTATTTTTGATTCAGGTCCAATACCGTCTGCGTTAACTCCCAATACTCTAAATCCATAGGGAATACCATTTGTAAGGCCATCAATTGTAGCAGTAGTAGACTTGCCAATAATAGAATGAGACACAAATGAATCAGATCCAGTTCTAAACTCTCTTACTCTATACCCTGTAATGTCCTCAAGTGCATTGGATGATACTGACCATGACAAAGTTACCTTTCCATCACCTGGAGTTGCCTTGAGACCAGTTATTGCAATTGGGACCTTGTTGTTTGGTGTAGCAGAAATTAATTTTGATTCCTTTCCAATACCTACAGAGTTTACTGCAGATATTTTAAATTCGTAAGTGATGTTGTTTTTTAGACCAAGTATTGTGGCTCGTTCTGAATCCCCAATGTTGGGATGAGTTGTAGTTGTGTTAGAGCCTTTCTCGTTTACTGTGATTCTATAGCTTGTAATTGGTGCGCCATTATCAGATGGCTCAATCCATGACAGAAATACCTGGCCATTACTTGGTACTGCAACCACTCCTCTTACCTGGTTTGGAACTGCTGCATTTACTGACTTTGAAGGAGTTGCCGAATCTACATTGGAGTCAGGACTCTGACCAAGGGCATTTACTGCATTTATCTTAAAGGCATATGACGCATCATTTGTCAATCCTGTAATTTGTGCAGCAGTTGCTTTTCCCTCAACTGTCTTTTTCTGGAAATTGTCAGTACCAATCTGCCAATATGTTATTTTGTAGCTGGTAATGGATAAGCCATTATCATTGGGTTTGCTCCATGACAGATTTACTTTGCCATCACCTCTTGTTGCTATAAAATCCGTTATGGGGTTTGGAACATCAGTTAGTGGTGCAGTGGATAAAGGTTTGGCAGATGCAATGTTGGAATCTGTGCTCTGACCCATAGAGTTTACTGCAATCACCTTGAAACTATATGATACATTGTTTTTGAGTCCAGTTGCAAATGCCTGAGTTGATGTTCCAATATTTGGAAATGTTGTAAATACGTCAGAGCCTGTCTCCCATCGAATAATCTTGTATGAGATTATTGGTGAACCGTTGTTATCAGGGGCAGTCCAGGACAAATGGATTTCACCATTACCTGGAATTGCAATAAGATCAGTGATTGATTCTGGTGCTGCTGCAGTTTGGGCAAAGGCTGTACCATTGAGGAATACAATTAATGAAATGCCAAAAACAAATGCAAGAAAAATAATTTTATTTGAATACAATTCTATTCTTGAACTCTTTTAGATATTAACATTTGTGGATAAATGATATGCTCAGTCCTATGAGGAATAGTTTGAGTGATTTTCGCATTAAGGTTTAGGTTGTAGTCATAAAGCGTATAATCGTTTAGTTCATGTATTGATGATTGGTGTAGTTGCTTATTTTTTTCTTATTTGTTCAGATGTTTTCAATATCAATCAGAGTTACAGGGCAAGTCACATTTTCAACAACTTTTCTTGAGACACTGCCTAATGATAGCAGTTTTTTCATTCCTTTTAGTTTTCTTCTCTTTGACATTACTATCAAATCCACATTTTCTTTTTCAACTGTATCTAAAATTATCTCAGCTGCATCTCCAATTTCCACTTTAACTTCAGATTGAATACTATTTTCTTTACATTGTGGAATTAATTTTACCATCTTTAACTCCATGTCTTTTCTCATTTCCTCATTTGCATCATCAATGCTTTTCATTAGATTTTCTCGTTCAGATGATGATAATGCAAATGATGGAGGATATTGCATTGCTTCTACTATGTGCAAAATAATAATTTTTGATGTATCATTTGCTGCAAAAATTGCGTGCTTTAATGCCTCATCTCCTGCTTTGGTTCCAGCATGAGGAACAAGAATTGTTTTGTACATGATGAATAATCAATCCCTTACTAAATAAACCATGAAGTCATTTTTAGATTAAGATTTTTGTTGAGATGAGTATTGTGAATGCAGAAATCAATCCTATTGCCATCATATTGAGAACAATACATGTCTTGCCATTGCTTTAATTGGAATTTGTGCTTTTTCATAAATTAATGCATTTGGAGGAGTTCCCATTGGTAACAAAAATGCAAATGATGTAGCAACTGTTATTGCAAACAGAACTGGTAGCGGCGTCCATCCATTTAGCATGGCCATAGTTCCAACTATTGGGATGAAAATTGCAGCAGTTGCAGTATTTGATTTGACATTTGTCAGAAACATGATCATTGCAACCAAAATTATGATTACTAATTCAAATGGATAATCACCTACAAATGAGAAAGAATGTGCAATCCAGTTTGCCAATCCTGAATCTACAAATGCTAGAGATAAGGCAAATCCGCCGCCAAGTAGAAACAATAACCCGTATGGTAGCTTTTCAATTCCTGCCCAATTCATCAGGCTTTCAGAACGGGTTTTAGGTAGAATAAAGAGAGAAATTCCCCCTAAAATCGCAATTACTGAATTTGTAATAAAAGATCCCTCAGGTTGCCATAACGGAATTGTGAACATCAATACCAGTACTCCCACTAGTACTCCCAACACTGTTTTTTGCTCCATTGTCATTTTTCCAACTAGCGATTTTTCTAACAGAATAGCTCTTTTGATTTCGGATGTTGTTTCAGAATTATTTTTTCCAATTTGCGTATTCATGTATAATCCACAAAGAATCAACATAGAAAATGCAAGTGGTGTTCCAAGTATGGACCATTCTGCAAATGTGACTTTGTGTGAAAACATCTCCATTACGGTTGCTGCGTAAAGCAAGTTTGGAGGTGCACCAATCAAAGTTGCAACACTTCCAATAGATGATGAGTATGCTATAGATAACATGAAAACAACTTTGAATTTTGTTACAACAAAATTTGTTTTAGATAATGCTGCCAAAATTATTCCTGCAATAGGAAGTAATATCAAAACAACCGTGGTACTCATTACAACAGTAGATAGTAATGCGGTAGTAATCATAAACCCCCACACTATTCTCTTTGGTGAATACCCAAAGACGGAGATTAATTCAAATGCAATTTTCTTATGTAATCCTGATTTTTCAATGGCAAGTGCTATCATAAACATTCCAAGTAACAAAACAATTATTGGATGCATATACTCGGCTGCAATCTGTTTTACTGGCAGTACTCCTAACAAGGGAATTAATCCTATTGGAAGTAACGCTGTTGCATATACCGGAATGGCTTCTGTGATCCACCATACAATCATCCATACTGAAATTGCCAAAACAGCTTTTGCAGTATATGACATTCCTTCTGGTGTAGGCATAAATAAGATTAGAAAAAATAATACGGGACCCAACCCCATACCAAATTTCCTTAGATTAAATTTCATTTTATCTTGTACCTATAGTATAATGCTTGATTTTGATTTTAAGATACTGGTACTCGTTTTTTTATAACATTACAACATCCTAAAAAGTGAATTCAAATGAAGGCAGACCTGTGCTGTAAGGGAGTAGGCAGCTGTCTTATCACGAATTCACTGGCATGAGTTTGTATGTTCAAATTATTAAGACAAATGCAAGTTGATTTAATTCCGAATCAAATCAAAATGATATGTCTTTAATATCAAATTTCTCGTAGTTGGTTCAGTGCGGCACAGACACAGCATGTCAGTGATGCCTTTGTATCCAGACAGCTGAGTCTGATGGCGCACAATTAATTCTCTTAAACTATGATCTTAATTCATTTTTTTGGGTGAATATTTTGTCATTTTTTAATTTTCTAGTTCCAAGTGGGTCTGAAAAATACACACTAAACTATACCCCCCATACACGTTGTGCTGGGGTTATAGTTAGGATATTCAGAATAAGACCTACGTGGAAAATTAATAATTTGAAAAAATCAGGTGAAATATGAAATTGTTAATATTTGATAATGAATATGCATTGTGTAATGGCACAAACAACAGATACAACATTGGAAAAAAATCTAAACATAGGAATTGCAGAACAAGATCGTGAAGGACTAGTAAGCATCCTCACATTACAGCTTGCAGACGAATATGCACTATACACTAAAACAAGAAACTACCATTGGAACGTAACTGGACCTCATTTCAATGACTATCACAAGTTCTTTGAAGGGCAGTATGGCGAAATTGAGGTATTCATTGACGATATTGCAGAAAGGGTAAGACAACTTGGCGGCAAAGCCATGGGAACACTTGATGAACTAAAGTCACACACCAGATTACCTGAACATCCAGGACAATATCCATCAGACAAAGAAATGTTATCTAACCTGATTGCAGATCATGAGGCAATTATCAGGAATTTGAGAGTGGATGTGGAAAAATCTACTGAAAGTTTCCATGATGCAGGTACGAGTGACTTTCTTACGGGTTTGATGGAAAGTCATGAGAAGATGGTGTGGATGCTAAGGGCAACTGCAAATTCCTAATTTTTTTATTTTTAAGACCTGCATGTAATTAATTTATTTTTCAAAAAAAGAAAGAAAGAGAATCAATTACTAGTAACTAAATCCCAGATAAATCCAAATAATTCTTTTATGATTATTGGTCTGTTTTCTCATAGGTTGGTTTTTTGTTCTGATTCTTCAAATATGCTTGATGTTGGAAAAATACAATATGTAGTATTGGCAATACTTAGAACATAAGATGGCAATTTTAAGCATAAAACAAATTCAAGAACTAGAAACAGCTTGCCAAGAATTATTCAAAGAAGATAAGATAAGACATGTCGGGGTGATTAATCCATTAGGACATCTTATAACTGGAGGTTTCAAGAAAGGAATTAACCCGTTACTGGATGAGGGAAAGATGGGCATGTTGTACATGCAAATGCAATTAGACTTTAAGATGAGAAAGGAGCTTGATGATGTGTTAGGACCAGTTGATTATATTGCATCTAGAAGAACAAAAAATTTGGTTATCAATGTACCTGTAGGAGAAAACTTGGTTTTAATAACAGCAGAGCCTGATGCAGATGATAAATCAATTATTAAAAAGGCCGAAAAACTATTTGATGAAATTACAATATCTACAATTTAGGCTGCCGATATCACTATAATGCTGTACCTCAACTGACAAAGGCATTGGAATTTTTGAATCATGTCAATGTGTACATTGAGGATGTGCAAAAATCTAACATGAATACATTGGATCGGTCACCAAGTAACTGATCGTTGTTGATCTTAAGATTCAGATTTATGATTTGACCATATGTGAAATTCAAACTCCATGCTATTTTGACTGATATTATTTGGTTGTAACAATGAGAGTATTTCAGAATTTTTCGATCATAAAGTATTGGTCTAGATGTCAGTATAGGATCATGTCTCTCTTGGTTCCTCATAATCTTTCTTTACAATCAATTCATCAAACCCCTCATCAATAACGGGTGTCTCAAGCTGATTGAGCTGCTTATAGATTACAGATAGTGGAAATGGATCGCGTCTGCTTCTCTGTCTTTTCTCAAGCAACGCTCTTGATGTGTTCATGAGAATGCCTCTCACTTTGGCACCATGTTTTTTGGCAATGTCTATGTGCTGTTTTCGTATTGCTCTAGTCAGATTCGTGTCATCAATCACCACGTTTTTTCCTTGGCTTAGGCATTTTTCTATGTATTCTTGCTCTTTTTTCCTACTATTGTCAAAATACGATAAAGCTATTCGCTCATGATCAAAATTTGCCTTGACATATGTGGTCTTTCCGCTTAGTGCGACACCAATCATCAGTACACATTCTATTTGTGACATGCCAATTTGATTACAAACGGAGATTTAAAAAATCATTTTTGTTGATTGGTTTTTGTACTCTAGTAATTTTCCATATGATCAACAACCATCATTAAATTTGCGCATTATTATGATTCTGCTACTGTCTATACAGTAAAAATATCACGTATCCCACGTATCCTGTAATTAGAAGAATTCCTTCTTTTCTAGATATGACAAAGCCACTGCGCATTATGGGAATCAATACTATGCTAAATGCAAGCATAATTCCGACATCTACCAATACTTGCTCGCTAACTGTAATTCCTGAAATTAGCGAGGATATTCCAAGTATTGCCATAATGTTAAAGATGTTGCTTCCTACAATGTTTCCCACACTAAGATCCGCATGACCCTTTCTTGCAGCAACCACTGATGTTATCAATTCCGGAAGAGAAGTTCCTATTGCGACAACGGTCAGTCCCATGAATAATTCTGACACCCCAAAGCTTGTGCCAATGATCACTGCATTATCCACAGTAAGAAATGAACCGCCAGTTAACAGCAAAAGTCCTGCAATCATAAAAACAACGGATTTGGAAAAAACATTTTTTTGTAATATTTGTGAAACCGGAATCTCTTCAATGTCTGTGTCTTTTTTGGAACTTTTATAGCTGTACCAAACAAATACAATAATTCCCACAACAAGCAATATTCCATCAATTGAATCAATTTTGCCATCTAGAATTATTGCCAACAAAAGAAACGACACCCCGATCATTATGAGAACCTCTTTTCTCACTGCTGATTTTGAGACTATGATTGGACTGACTATCGCAGAAATTCCAAGGATCGCCCCCATGTTTACAATGTTACTTCCGACCACATTTCCTAACGCTACGTCTGACAGTCCTTGCATTGCTGAAGAAACACTTACTGCAAGTTCTGGTGCAGATGTACCAAAAGCAACAACGGTCAGACCAATCACCAACTGACTCACTCCCAGTTTGTTTGATATTGCAATTGACCCTTTGACTAGCCATTCAGCTCCGAAATACAGCATGGTAAGTCCTGCACCTACAAGCAAAAAATTGAAGATTAATTCCATAAGAAATATCCTGATATAATGTTCTTTTACTGTTTTTAATTATGAGCATACTATTTTCTCCATCGTTCAAGAAAGGATTGAGTTTTGTTACTTTTTCGTTGATCTTGGTGCTTGTTTTTGGGCTGGTCAACATTGAGCATTCATCATTGGGCATTTCTGAACCAATGTTTGCAATTACAAATCAAGTGGTGGTCATCTTTGACATTATTTTTTGGATAATAGTTTGCCTTCTCATACTGGAATTGGCAATAGCGTATTTGAAGATACGAAATGTAAAAGATTTTGTAAAAAAATATTGGCTTGAAATAATTATGCTTGTGTTTATGCCTGTTTTTGTCGGGTTTAAAGTATTGAAAGTTAGTTTGAAAATCATAAAGCAAGTCAAAATGGGAAAAACAGTGTTTAAGCTTTTTCAAAAAATAAAAAAAGCATGAAAACACAAACCAGTTAATCTGATGTTGTAGCGGTTAATTAGAAATATTATTTTTGACCGAATCTGTTTTGGAATGGCAGCTGATGTTTAATCTTTTATTTATAATAATAAATAACTCCAGAGTTAACGAATGCCATGAGTCAATTAGGCAGTGCAGTAACTGGTGCCATCAAAAAAGCGAACGAACTAATCGATGAAATGCTTGATTTGCCCCAAGATATCCTAGATGACATGATAGTATCTTTGCGAGAACTCTTGTCCGGCCTCAAAGGTGCAATTGATGCAATCAAGGAACTGATTGAAGAGCTTGGCGACATGGTGGATGACTTGGTAAAAGAACTGAAAGAGATGATGGATCATCTGACAGGAATCATGAAGAAGATGGACAAGGTCACAAGAAAGGTCATGGAAGTTGCAAAAGATGCAGATGAGGCAACCAGGAAGGAAATAGTCGAAAAAACCCAGGAAATGACAGTCAGGACAAACAAACTGCTCAAACCAATCATCGCAGAATGGGACGAATTTGAGAAAAAATTAGACAAGATGAAAAAGTAGATTTACCAAATTCCTACACGAATACTTTAAAAAAATTCCTATTCGATAAAATTTTCTTACTCTAGTTTCTCGTAAAACTAATTGTACGAAAAGAATTCACTATAACAATTATTGGTCTTATTTTATGAAATTGAAGGTTTTTCTTTCCGTATGATTTGCCAACTAGGTTTTGCCTTCAAACCTTGTAACGGCAGCTACACATTATGATCTCATTAATTTAAACTTGGTGAATGATTCCTCTTTCACTTTCTATGCATAATTAGTGATAGAAAGTTAAATTCAACTTTTACTCAAACCACAGTTGGATTTTTGCAATATGTAAAATAAGCAGGATTACATCAATCCACATATGATAACACTAGATGAATTAAGAATTTGCAAGTCTTGCGGTAACGTGTTCTCCAAAAAGGCAGGAGTCACAATTATCACAGAATGTCCACAGTGCAAGGGTACCAGTTTTGAGCAAATTGAAATTGGCCCTTCAGAAAACGAGGAAGTGTATCTGGACGAATTGGATTAATCATAAGTATTGAGCCTTAATGTATCAAAGACTCAACAATTTTTGATTTTTTCAAAGAAGGATTGTTTTTGAAATAACTTGCAGTGTATACAATATTGTCTCCTTCAGGCATTAGGTTTGCACATTTTCCACATTGTGGCAACATTACTTCTGCATCGTATTCAATTTCCCCAATTGAGGTCTTACAGCTGCGGCAAACAATTGTCTTTGTATCATAAATGTTCATTTTTTCACCTTGTAATGTAATAGATTATCACATAATTAACATAATTGAGAGTTGATTTGGTTTTGAACAAAGTCAACTCTTGTAGTTTAATAATTTGATCATGTGTCAAACTGTTCCGAGGTGAAAAACATGCAATCTCAAAAAATCAGCAACTGGGACAAAATGGTCCATGCGCCATTCAAGAAGGTCGTAAAGTTTGACCTTATTTGTATGGCAATAGGTGTCGTAATGGGAATGGGTGTTGGCGCTTTTATTGCAACTAACATTTAGTTCCTAAAAGCACTCTCCTCTTGGACAGGTGCTAGAATCTGTCCAGGTTTTTTTATTTCCGGATTAGAAACAATTGTTGGGTTGACTATAATCTAGATAAAGCCAACTGATTTTCTTTATTCTATTTCGTATCAAAAAACATTATTGGTTATATCGTGTTCATCCTAGTATTTTCACGAAAAATAATTTAACTGAATCTTCATCTAAAAGAGTATCAAGATACAGGAGACGGTTATGCTACAATAATAATGAAAGTATTATGATTGCAGCTGCTGAAAATATGTAGAAACCGTAGTATGCCTTTCTATGACGTGGCGGTATGATTCTTGAGATTTTTATTTTTTGAAACGTTTTGTTCACCTCCAAAGTTGATCTTACAGAAAATACATTTCTCTTTCTTTTAATCCAAGTATCAGTTGATTATATTGTGTATGAAATCAACCAGCTACTCTAAGATTGCTTTTGAGTAAAAATCACTCATCTTAATACTATCTTGTCTCATACCGATTTTATGACACAACAACAAATCATGTTAAACAAACATCATAGCCAGAAAACTAACCAAGACCATACCATGGTTGGAAGTGAGGCGAAAAACCCTCTTCCAACCACTATACATAAAATCGATGCAATGGATATGATTGGATTGTCGTGGATCATGGAGGAGGATTTTGCAACATGTTAGAGATGATTGAGACTTCATTGTATTTTTTTGAATACAAGATCTATGACTCTCTTGTAAGCATCAGACAGCATTTGAGAAGAAGCAAGTTCAGTCAGATCTTTGATTCAGAAATATTGGAGGCATACAAGTAAGATTTTGCTTAGATGTCTAAGAGAAGGTGAAAATGAATGAAGGTAAAATATAGAAGAACCAGATTTGGAACGTGGCCAGAATATTAAACTGTAAGTTAAAGTCAGTCACAATGACCAAACATATTTTTGAAAATCGTTTTTTATAGCTACTATTCTATGTTTTTGTTTTGTATGTCTTTCCAATGATTTTCAATTAGTTCTAAAACTTTGCTAATTGCTCTCACGTTCTCGTCAGTTATCTCTTTCCAAAGATTCTGCCGTTTCTACATAGATCTTTTAGCAGAATCAAAGTCAGGCTCCTCAATTGCTTTAGACCATGATTCTAAGAACTGGTGTACATATTTTTCTGTATCTTGTTTGATTCCGTCAATTATTATTGTATGATTTCTTATGATCTCTGAATTAGTACTCAAAAATTTTTTCCAGATTGGCAAACATTCTATTCTGGAGTCCTCGTCAACCCAGCTCCAATAGTCAAAACTTTTTTGTAGAGATTCTGTCAGATTGTTGTTCATTTGATGGGTGTCCCAGACAGTATCCCTTGAATGCGCTTGATAATGTCACTTGGATTAACTGCATTGTCCATGGTAACCACCAGAAGCATCTTGCTTCCAAATGGGAATATTGCCCTTATCAGATTGTCATAAGCCTGCAAGGTATAGTTTGCATTTCCAATCTTCTCTGAAAGTGAATTTCTGAAATTCCAAGAATCAATTGTGTGTTTTAAGGCAATCTTGTTCTCTTCTTCAGTTAGGAGGTCTGCTACCCCATCCATCTTGCGTTTGATTATATTGTTTCCTTTAAGATCATAAATCATCACGTATCTAATATTTCCTGAAACATGAAGTATGCTGTTTAGGAATTTTTCTTGTTCTACTAGTTTTAGATTTTCCATAGGTGCATTAAGTATTGAAGAGATAGTTAAAGGAATTGAGAGTTGATATGATTCTGGATTAAATCAACTTGTATCCATCTTAATAATTTGGAATGCGTAAGGTACTCCAGTGAATTCATGATAAGACAGCTGCCTACTCCCTTACAGCGCAGGTCTGCCTTCATTTGAATTCACTAAAATACAAGACAGGGAGATAGACAAACCATGGATGAAGAACCAAAGGACGTAATCGTTTTAGGGACAATCAAGTCAGGGGTAAAATCATTTAACAAAATATGTCAGGTGGCAAAAATTGAACCATCCAAACTTAACTCTATTCTTGAAAAACTAGAATCACGTGGACTTATAGACGTAAAGGAGAAGAGTGGACTGTTTGGAAAGAAAGTTGAGATTCATGCAACAGAGAAAGGTGGAAAGGAATTAGAATCCAGAATACATGAGCTGGAGGGAAAATGGAACCAAATGGCACAACTATACAAGGCTGGAGACAAGCAGAAACTCCAAAAATACATGGATGAAAACAAGATTTCATTCAAGGAGATGATGTTCTTTGGGGTTCTTGATATGGTTATGTTCTCTATGATGTTTAGCATGCTGGGAATGACAATGGCCAGCATTATTCCACCACAGGACATGCCTCAGGATGCAGATGGGGGAGATATGGGTGGTGATGAAGGGGGATTTGATTTTGATATAGGATTTTAGGATTTATGATCAAACGCCCAGAGATAATCCTAGACGAATCCAAAGAAAACGCTTATCATTTCTATCGCTTTAAAAAAAAACGTTAATTTCAGATCTGAACATTCATTGACCCAAATCGAACAAATTTTCAATCAAACGATTCTAATCTAATTTCAGAGAATATAAAATTCCATGATATGATTAACTTCCTTTTGATGGATGTATGGCATGTATGATCATTGGTATCATCTAAAGTGTGTCTGGCATGTTACACATTTGATAAGGCTGGATGGATTCTTTTGAATTATTTTTGAGGGTCTAAGGGATTTGTAATCTTGATCTTTTCTGTTACATCTTTAATCTTGCTTGACACCTGTTCAGCTTTTTCAACTACATCATCTCCATCCACTTTTGATACTGCATCTTTGGCTATGTCAACAGATGATTCAATCTCCGGTTTTAACACATCAAAGGTATTGGTATACAATAGAATTCCACCTACTATAATTATCCCAATTATTGTTCCAATGATAATGCCCTTGGCCATAATATGATGATGATTTTTTGGTGAAAATAAGTTTTGGCTATATGACAGAAAAATGAATTATTCCATTATAACCCAGGTTATTAAATTTTAAAAATGAAATACCTGTCTTGATCTGCAACATCGTTGGCTGCAATGCTAAGGCTACATCAATCTGATGTTCTATCATTTTCATGGCAAATACCGAGAGTCATTTTGCAAGTAGATCATGCGAGTTTGAGATACACACCAGGATAGTGGCAAAGGACATCTATATCAGAATTTAGGCTTTGTCTTGATCTATTGAATTTGAAACAATACTAAAACCCTGTTAATCCAAATACTGCAATTATTCCCAGATCTTAGTTACTAGATTGCAATGACAAAAACAAAGACATCATTATTTGAAAACAGTAAAGAAACAAAAAATGCAAAAACTAGGATTAGAAAATAATTTTTACCTGAAACCATCTATCTTATCTTTAGATATTGACCCTTGTGTATGAATTGTATGGTATGTATTATTTCTTGTATATCTCATACATGCTTCCATGCAACTGGAACTTTGCATCTCTAATCTCGTTTCTCAACTGGATAATCTTGGATGAGAGTTCGGATACCTTTTGCTCATAGTCTGCAGGCTTGTCAGACTGGACAACAAGCTTGTTTAATTCCATTTGGTATTTGCTTTGTTCTACTATCAGCGAGTCTATCTTTTTCTCAAGATCAGTTATCTTTACAGAAATATCTGCCCTGTTTGCAATCTCAAGTGTTATGGATTTTGTGTCCTTTGCATTAATTTTGGCTGCAGACATTTGGCAAGAGTTGGCAATTATTCTCTCAGAGATTTGAATTGTCTTTTCTTCACTGTCTGAAGTTACTTTGACTTCAGGTGCTCTTAGTACATCCTTTCCGGTACATGCCTCAAAGACTACATTATACAAACTCAAGTCTCCAAAGGTACTGCTTTGATCCTTTGTGCCAGTCACCTGTTTTGATATGCTCATGATGTTGGCAGAAGTGTCCTTTATCGGAACTCCTGTGAACGTAAGTTTTTGTTTTGTAAAGTCAGATGCCTTTAGTTGTGGTGGTGCATAAAGTGCAAACAGATACTTGTTTAGCTCGCCTTTTGCCAAATTGAGTTCTGCTCGGAGTTTGCTTATCTCATTTGTGGTATCTGAAATTTTCTTCTTTGCATCTTCACTGATTACAGTGGTATCTTGTTTTGCCGTATCTGAAAGATTCTTCTTTAGGATTACAAGTTTTTTCTGAATGTCTATTATCTTTGCTTCAAGCTCAGTTAGTTTGTCTGATATTGCACCCTTGTTAGTTAATGATGCAGATATGGAATTTACATCCGTTGCCTTTATCTTCGCAGAATTTGTATAACATGTGTTTGCCACTATTTTTTGGGCAAGTTTCACTGTTTTGGCCTCGCTGTCAGACTTTACCAGTATCTCTGGGGCTCGTATGGTCTTGTCATTTGCACATACCTCAAAAACATGAACATATTCTACCACTCGAAGATTGGTGGATAGTTTTCCCTCTGCTCCAAACTGCTTTACTGTAGATAAACTAGTTACAGTTCCAATGGGAGAATTTTGTTTAAATGACTTTTTTGCTTCCATCTTGTCTTTTGGAATCTCTTTTGCAATTCCCTTGTCCATCAGTTTTTGTGCAGTTGATGGTGTGAAACAGTCAGTACTGTCTGCATTGATTCGGTATACCTTGACTAGATTTGCCTTGCAGATGATATCTGTATGATCAATTCCAATTTTGGTCTGTTTTTTTGGAGAGGAAACATCGGCAAATACTTCTGAGGATAATTGTGAAACAAGCAATACTGTCAATGATGCAACTGCGAACATTAGAAGGGCGGATTTGTTCATGATCTTGGTTTTCCAATTAATATTTAATGTTAATGATTTTAAAATAACTCTTCACTATGAAAGTCCATGCCTTTATTTGATTAAAAATAAAAAAGAAGTTATTTTGTAAGTACTAGAGAGTAGCTTACAGTGAATGGCGTTTCATTCATTGTGTGAAGTGACAAAGCATTTCCTGAGAACATTGTAGATCCGGCTGCCTTTGATGGTATCAGTACTAGTCCATAGTATGTTTCACCGTCTGGTGTCCAATAGGGCATGGTGGATATCTCGCCCTTACTCATCGGTCCAATTAAAGTTACAATCTGTACCGGCTCTGAGGCGTCATATGTTAGATGTCCTGAATATGTTTTGCCACTGGGTCCAAGTATCACTGCAAGTTGGTGAGTCTCATGTCCGATACCAGGATCTTGTTTTGATGTTAAGGTTCCCTTGATAACTTTTTCACTGACAGGATTCTCAGTATATGTGACAGAATAGCTTACAGTGAACGGTTCAGTGTTTTTGGTGTGAAGTGCAATTGCATTTCCAGTAAACTGCCAAACGCCTGAAGATGTTTCCCTATCCACTAATGTAAGACCAAATTTGGCTTTTCCATCCATCGTCCATATGGGTTGATTCTTTGCCATTCCTGCCTTTAATGGACCATGTAACGCTACAAGCTGAACGTTTTCAGATGCAGAGTATGTAATGTGTCCACGGTATGTATTCTCACTTGGTGGAAGAATTATTGCAAGTTGGTGATTTTCATGTCCTTGACCTGGGTCTTGGACTGATGTCATGACACCTGTAATGGTCTTTGGAACTTTTAGCGCTGATGTCTCTTTAGCTTTTTCCATTGTTTCAGCTTTTGCGTCTTTCTTTGGTGCTTGTTTAGCTTTTTCAGTAGATTCTGTCTTCTTTTCAGTCTTTATCTCTTCTTTCTTTTTTGCCTCAGATTTTACTTCCTTTGGCATTTCAGAACAGAGTCTGTCACCACAGACTTTATTGGAATTAATCTTGCTTGCTGAATTGCCTTTGCTTTTTAGAGCGTCAGCTGATTCAATTAATCCTAATGGGCCTGCAATTGTGCCTGTAAGTAAAACAGATACTGTGAAAATTGCTAAAAGTATTGTCTTAGTCATTGTAATAAAAATTCTTAAACGGTACTTAAGTGTAGTTTAGAAGTTTTTTAACAATTTTCAATACCTTTTCAGATAAATTTTCATTAGATTGGAAAACTTGAGAGTATTAAATGTCAAATAGGGGTTCTTTAAAGTACAAAAACCATACATTAATTATAATCAAAACTAAAATTTAATCCTTGAAAAAAACTAGTTGTACAACAAGTATAATGTTCTGTGGTATTGCTCTCGTACATTTTTGAGATCCATTCGAAGCTTTACAATCTTGTCTGTAATTTCAGATACTTTATTGCTAAAATCTGCAGGGATGATTCACATTTTGCAATCCTGATTGCCTGATTTAGTGCCTTATCTCCAGCTTCTGTTCCAGCGTGTGGGACGAGTATTGTTTCATACACCATTCAACTAATCCAAGTCACACAAATAAGTGATCCCAATTTTTTACAAATCAAAAATATTTGCAGCAACAGAATGAAACAACAGAATGAAAAAATAAAAAGAAAGAATTGGATCTAGATTCTTGGCATTATGCTTAGTCTTGACCTTGCAGATGCTGCAATTATTGAGATGATTGCAACTGCCAGTATCATTGCCGCTATTGTTCCAAATTCTGGAATCACAAATGTACCTATCACTTCTATTTCTTCAGTACCTGCAGGAAATGATACAGTCAACGTTCGTTTCGTTTCTGTGACTGATTCTTCAAAGGTTACTTCCTCGCCATCTACCAATACAAAGAATTCATCATCACTGTCACTCATTTTTGCATCCAGAACTGATCTTGGTAGTTCCAGTGTAATGGTTCCTGCATTACTAGTATTGATTCCAACTACAAGTGAGTTTGAATCAACATCAGGCATTACACTAACTACTTTTCCAGTTGTAATCTCATAACCAATCATAAGATCAGTGTTTGATACTTTCATAGACGAGCTACTTGAAATCATAGTGGAGCTAGGTGATTGTACTGCAGAACCAAGTGTAATCGTACCCAAATCTTTTTCCATACCTCCGCCCACAGTTACTATTACTGATCCTTCCATCCATGGATGAACCATGCAAAAGTAAGGATACTCACCCAATGTGTCAAATGTGTGCGAAAACGTAGTACCTGCCATGAATAATGAACTATCAAAGTTTCCATCAGGACCATCTGCAGGGGTTCCACTGGTGACTGTGTGAGCTGCCGAGTCATCATTACTCCAAATGACTTTGTCTTTAGGATGAACTGTTACACTAAATGGAATGTAGCATTCATTTGTTTCCTCACAACCAGGAACGCTGGTTCCAGGAGGGAGACTAACTGTAACTTCTTCTGCAAAAACTGTTGGGACTGAAATTGCCATGCTGATTACTGCCATGGTCAAAAGCATGAATGTCTTTTGCGTATTTTTTATCATTAGAGAATCAAGAATTCATAAGAATAAAAGACTTGCAGTGACAATTAGAGGTCTTCATTGTCGATATAGAATGTATACATAATATCTAAAGATGGTTGACGTTACTCTGAACCACTTTCTTGAATATATTTTCTCTTGTAACATGATAATTAGATCAAAATCCTTCTCTTTTATCTTGATGGCAATCTTACTCTTGGATGAAATCCTAGAACGGATAAAATTTTGTCTGCTCTGCGGCATTCATTTGTGCAAAGTTCATTCTATTTCAAGAATTATCGCGTTTTGACACTGATCGAGATCAAATCTTACAATAATAGTTCAAATCCTAAAACCTTCTAATGTTAACTTCATGCCTTGTCAAAACCAATGCAGCAAACATAAAGCATCAAAACCTGGTCAGGGATCACGCTATGCAGCAGGTCAGAAGTACTGCTCTTACTGTTGCCTGTTTGTGAATTGGGATGGCAGTCGTTGTCCATGCTGTCACTATCAACTTAAGACCAAGAGCCGAAACTCAAAGTATAAGATCGATGCAAAGAGGATCTAGACAATAATGAAATGATGGGAATTAAACTTGAACTGCATTTAACTTAGAAACTCTTAAACTTGAAATTCAAATCCTTTTCTACCTATTTGTTACGCGTAGAAGTTAAATATTCGACCAAAAACTGTTTTTCATGAGTAAACCATCAGATCTTGGTTCTTTGAAAATAGGTTCTTACATTCTATTGCCACACACTGATCAACCTAGTGGTGAACCATGCAGAATTGTTGAATATGATACATCAAAGCCTGGAAAACATGGCGCTGCTAAAGCCCGGATTGTAGGTGAAGGAATTTTTGATGGTCAAAAAAGACCTCTTGTAGGCCCAGTCAGCATGCAAATTCACGTTCCAATGATTAACAAAAAAGTAGGCCAAATCATCTCGATTAATGGTGATACTGTTCAAGTAATGGATTCAGAAACATTTGAGACCATTGATATTGCATTGATTGATGATGAAGTCAAAGGCAAATTGGAGAATGGACAAAATGTGGAATATTGGGTAGTTATGGATAAAACTAAAATCATGCGTATCAAAAATTAGGGTCAATTAGTTTTACAAAATAATTCTTTTTTCATGAACTTTTATAATTTTCATTGGCTCTAGCATAGAAAAACAACTATCGATATGATGAATTATTTTTTATTTCAATGAATAAGCAAACCCACTAACAAAAGAAGGTCCCTTTCTTTTCTTTATTCTGATATGTTTGCCTTTTACATCAACACTGTGGGATTTAGACAAAAAACATCCAGTCTGTATTCCATCAACTGAGACAAGTATGTCACTATCTCTTTGAGTGGTAGGACCTAAAATTCTATATAATTTGGCCTTTTCCCCATGATACAACGTTTGCCACGTTCCAGATTTTGCAAACCATTCTTGTTCAAATTCCATCTTATCTGAAGGACCAATGTATGTTCCTGAAATCCAAGTATATGAAGAATTTTTGATTTTGATTTTTTTACCAGAAACTGTTCCATCTTTATAAAATTTAGTTGTTTTATCATCATGATAAACAATAATGTCTCCGGGACCTTTTATGTTAAATGATAATGACATATTTCCTTGATAAATAGAAGCACAGTTGTCTGCTTTTGCAGTCCATCTACCAATTTTGAATTGCATGACATTCCAAATAATTTTACTAACTTAAGCATATCTTTGATTATCAAAACTAAAGTGAATTTATTTAATGGAAAGAGATTTGAATTTGTATTTTGATTGAATAATAGATGACTGTAATTACAAAATTTATCAAAGTACAATCAAAAGGTGAAACTGACATTATTGATCTCACAGACAAAATTTCAGCAAAAATTAAAGAATCACAAATTTCTAATGGAGTTGTAACAGTTTTTGTAACCGGCTCAACTGGAGCATTGACTACGATTGAATATGAGCCTGGTTTGTTGAAAGACTTTCCAGATATGCTATCTAGAATTGCTCCAAATGATCTAAATTATGACCATGAACAAATGTGGCATGATGGAAACGGTCGTTCTCACGTGAAAGCGTCATTAATTGGCCCTTCTCTGACCATTCCATTTACTGATGAAAAATTATTGTTAGGAACTTGGCAACAAATTGTCTTTGTAGAATTAGATACTAAGGGAAGGGGACGAAATATCGTATTGCAAATTATTGGGAATTGAAATCTCTTTTCATAATGATTATTTGTGAAGTCTCATTAAAAAAAGAAGAATGTGTCCCTAAAATCTTGTAACGCTTCTGGATTTTGCAGTTACTGTATCTGTACTTGTGATTGTAAAAGATCTTTTGAGATATGATAACGAAAAGATGGCAAGAATTCTTGGGATTTCTAAAAATGGAATAGGATACATGCAAAAATTAGTTGAACGAATATTTATCCCACATAGGTATGTACAAGGAAATAACACTATAATAAAAAGTGGATTTCATTGTCATTAATGAATACTTATTTTGTTATTGCAAATCCAACTTCTGAGAATTTAGCAAAAAAAATTGCAAAAAAACTACAAGCAAGGTATCTGAAAACTCACTTGAAAGTTTTCCCTGATGGTGAAAGTAAACTTACTGTTTCTGGATATTCCAACAAGGGTACAATTGTTGTTGTGTCGTCAATGGGACCGCCTGTGGATTCTAATCTTGTTCGAACTTTGTCATTAATTTCAAAGTCCCGAGAAATGTCTTCAGATGTAATTGTAATAGTACCGTACATGGGCTATGCCAAACAAGACAAAGAATTTCTCAAAGGAGAAATTATAACAATTTCAGTCGTTGCAAAACTGCTCAAAGCGGCTGGTGCAACACGATTACTTGTAGTAGATTTTCACAACCCAAACGCTGTTGGTTTTTTCAAATTTCCCACAAAAAATATTTCAACAGTTTCCTTATTTACAAAATATTTTAAAAAATATAAATTGAAAAATCCTCTTGTGGTATCTCCAGATCTATTTTGGAAATCTAATGCAGAAAAATTTGCAAAATCCATTAATGCAACTGTCATTGCATTAAACAAACAAAGAGACAGGAAAACAGGAAAATTAGTAATCAAATCACCTTTGCCAAAATTTTCTAAAGGTTGTGATCTGATATTATTTGATGATATGGTGTCTACAGGAGGAAGTATTCTAAAAGCAATCAAATTTCTTAAAGGAAATTTTAGAAATATGTATGTAGTTTGCACCCATCCTGTTTTTGTGGGTGATTCAGAAAGAAAAATAAGAAAATTAGGTGTATCACGAATCATAGGAACAAACTCAATTGAGGGAAAATTCTCTCAAATTGATTTGTCCCAAATCATCTCCGAATCTATTCTGAACTGGAAATAATATTTTTCATAATATTTGGTTTCTAATCATCTGTCAATCACAAATGTTCTTTCCACTACTGGGGATTCTGTAATTGCATGGATCAACATATCTGATTTTTTTCCTACCCTCATGGGCATTTGAGTTGATAGAATGTATTTTACTCTGTCAATTTTATAGGATTGTTCAGAATATATTGTAAACAACAATTCCTCTTTTTCTACACTGTCTCCAATTTTTTTGTTAAAAACAATTCCCGCACCTTTGTCTTTTGGAGCACCTGCAGCACGTCCAATCTCTACAATAATCCTATTTTCAATCCATAATACTTGTCCCGATTTTTCTGAACGAACATGCAATGAATATTCTCCAATTGGTATATCTTCTGGCAGTATGGATGGATTTCCACCTTGTACTTTGATTATCTCTCTCATTTTTTGCTCTGCTTTGCCTGATTCTAAGATTTTTTTTGCAAGTGAATAGCCATTTTTTTTGCCTAATAATTCAAACATACTTCCAGCAATGTTACATACTTTGTCTATTAGATCAGGTACATTTTTTTGATTCATTAAAACTTCAAGTGCTTCTTTTGCTTCCAGTGCTGGGCCTACTGTATTCCCAATTGGCTGTTCTCCAAAAGTTACTACACAATGAGTATGGATTCCTAATCTGCGACCAAGTTCCATAATGTCTCTTGCAAGAAGATCTGCCTCTCCTGTTGTTTTCATCTTTGCCCCTCTTCCAGTTGGAATATCTACTACCAGATGGGTTGCCCCAACTGCTTTCTTTTTACTCATAATGGATGGTAAAAGCAAAGGATCAATGTGTAGAGAAAATTCTGTTTTTACAAATATGTCATCAGCTGGTGCCATCTCAATTGCACCTCCCCACACAATACATCCATTTGATTTTTTGAGAATCTCTGACATCTTATTTGTAGTAAATTCCACTGGCATCAAAATTTCTGCACGGTCTGCAGTCCCTGCTGCAGAAGTAATAGCCCTTGAAGATGTTTTTGGAATAGTGAATCCCTCTGATGCAATTATTGGAACAACTAATAATGTTGTTTTGTCTCCTGGCACTCCTCCTATACTGTGTTTATCAATTATGATTTTCTTGTTAATGCTAAGGGTTTTTCCTGTATCTATCATTGAACGAGATAAACTTGTTGCCTCATCAAGATCCAGTTTATCTATATGTAATGCCGTAACAAAAGCGGCAATTTCATTCTCACTAAGATTACCATCGACTAAATCCTGTACAATTTCATGTATTTCTGGATAGAGTAGTTTTTTTCCTGAAAGTTTATTTCGAATAAATTGGAGTGATTTTGGAAATGGTGCAATATCCAAATTTACTTTGGTATTTTGTTTTAGTGAAAGTATTTTCCTGACTTCTTCTGTTACTCCTAGATGTCCTCTTTCAATAATGTTGGATATGTTCACTATTGCGGTAATTTTCTTTTTTGATTTAATTGTCACACGTTCAGAAGCAGTAATGTTCAATTCATCCGCATCATTATCATTTAAAAATACAAACGGTTTTCCTCCTGAATCAATATTTAGAATCTTTACTTTTAACATCATTATGTGTCATTTTGATATGGGATTGTCTTTAATAATACTCTCGTTGAAATGCAATTTTTATTATCATGTTTGAATTTTAGCTTATTTTCTAAATAATAGTTTGGAGAGTTAATTTGCATTGATTAATAAAACATTAAAAAAAATTTTGGTGCCTTTAGATGGTTCAAAGAATTCTCTAAGAGGTTTGAAGTTTACATTAATTATTGCAAAACAATCAGGTTCATCCATTATTGGTCTGAACGTATATTCAATTCCAATGTATGTCAAAACATTATCTATTAGAAATAAAATAAAACAAAAGAGTAAAGAGATTATCCTGCATGCAGAAAATATGTCCCAAATTAACCAAATATCGTTTTCAGGTGTGTTATTTTACTAATTTTCATATACGTTCGTGGTGAGAAATTCAATAATTATGACCGTTTATCGTACATGCTAAGATATAATTTTCTTTTTCATTTTTCAACTATTTTTTTAACAGGGAAAAAAGAATCAAAACAATACCGATCATAATCCAACCTATGCTAGATCCTAATACCTCTTCGATAAAACTAGATGGGCCTTCTCCTCCTAAAGTAAGTGCTAAACTAACAAAACCTGCAATGGCAAAACTTACGCCTGCCCAAAAAACCCCTCGAATTTTCTGGTTTTTCATCTAAATACATGTTGGACTAATTATTAAAAAATCAATAATCTTATTCTGAGTGATTTGTACCTAAATGGCAATGAAATATCAAATACAATGTTTTTCTAATTGATTTCACTGTGTATGTCTCAAATCCGTTATTTACAGATCTTAACCGTCCTAATATGAAAATCAACCCTGCATTTTATTTAAAATGATGTGTCAATAGACTCATGGTGTCATTAAGCGAGTTACGTGTATGCAAGTCCTGCGGAAATGTCTTTACAAAAAGAGTAGGAGTGACAATCATTACCAGATGTCCTCATTGTGATGGTACAAATTTTGATACCATATCATCAGATGAAGAATTAATGTAGGGATAAAAGTGATAAAAAGTAATTATTATTGTGAAAGAATCCTCATAAGAAATAATTTGTTGTATATGTGGTGCTGAAATCATTTAATATTTTAATAAGAATTATCAAGGTCAAAGTGGTAAATGTACAATATGCGGAATTGATTTTCTATTAGAATGATTAGAATATTTAGAAAAAGTAGTTACTCTATTAAACATAATGGGTATAGTATAATATCGTAGTGGTGTGAGTTTGCATATCTGCAAGGAATGACTGAATTAACTACTCATCTACAAAAAAGAGTTTGATCTGAAAATAGCTTAATTGATTATATCTTTCTTCTACCTTGAATTCTATGATAGAATGAGTTTTTTCAATTTAACTTTTTTCTATATTTTTCAACATAGATTTTCTTACAAGAATTGGGATGTTGTAATATGTTGCCAGTGCTATGGCATCTGATGCCCTGAAATTTCTAAAAACCATGTCTTTTTTTCCAGTAAAATATAGATTTGCCCTGAAAATTCCCCCGTTTTCATAGATTTTGACTTTGACTAAAAGAAGTTCATTTTCCTCACAAATTTGCTCAACAAGACGGTAAATTGTTGGCGGATCATCTCTATTACCATCAATAAAATCAGAAATAATTTTAGCAACTTCTGATGAAAAACCAGACATTACGAATTCAACTTTTTCATCTTTGAGCAATACTGCACCTGTTTGTGAATCAATAATTCCAATTTTGTCTACTTTGACTGTGTCATAATCAGTATCAATTTCATCGATTCTCATTGGCATTCTTTCATCACTCTCTCAATTTTTCTCTCTTCTTCAATCATCACTTGTTCAAATTCCTCTCTTAATTTGTCGCATTTTACTTGGTTTTCACCTTCGTCCATTTTTGAAAATCTAATGTCTCTGATTTCATTTACAATGGCAGATACTTTTTCATTTGTTTCATACATTATACCATCAACTTGTTTTTGCAGCTGTGAGTTCATACTCTGAAAATACTCTTTTGATAGTTAAATGACATCAAAGTTATCATGATTGAAAACACCGAATCTGTTTTTAATGTAGGTTATCTATGTGAATTCATGGACCGAATAGGATTGATTGATGGATATGATGAATCTAAGTCTAGGGAGACGCTTAACCTTCTGCTTCGAGATAGACAAAATGAATTTCATGAACTTGCAAAATCTCTAGGAATTCCAAATACAACTGAAGATTGAGAAGTGATAATCTTAAAATTCTGTCTTGATTTTGAAGATTGCTTTAAAATTTGGAGTGCTGATGAAGAACCTAACGCAATCAAAAATAACAAATGCATGACCATCATGCGAGAAATTGCAAAAGGAAAAAAGGATTTTTCTGAAATTATCAGTATAGAAAATATGGCACAAACACTATACACAGAATTTCATCAAACATACAAGAGAATATCTTAAACAAAAAAAGAAATAATTACTGTATTCTTACAGTTCTTTTCTTTGGAGTAGGTGTTGGCTTACTTTTTGGCAGAGATACATCTAAAACTCCATCAGTTACTTTTGGCTTTATCTTTACTGGAACAATTTTTCAGAAAATGGAATGATCTGATAAAGACATACTATGTCGTTATTTTTTCAGAAAGTTCTTTTTCTTTTCTTCTTATCTTTTTCTTAGAACAGTATAGATTGAGTCATCTTTTTCCATTTCAGTATATGTTTTTATGACTAATATCTCAAAATCAGACTCTGCCATTTTCCGCAAATCTTCTATCTCGTAATATGTAAAAAGAAGGTCTTTCATTTTTTCAACTTTACTCCCCTTCCAGAAAGAATGAAATGCAATTCCTCTTGAATTTAACACATATTTTTGTCTTTGAAGTGATTTCTTCAAGTCTTCTTTTGTCAAGTGATGCAATACTTTGTTAGAATAGATGCAATCAAACTTTCTATTTGTTTGAATCATTACTGCATCAAGTAAAAGTAAGTCTGAATCTTGGTATTTCTCTTTGTATTTATCTAGAAAGACTTGGGATTTATCTGATCCTGTTACTGTGTAAATTTTCTTTAGAATCTCCAAATCTTTTCCTGGACCAATTCCAAGCTCCAAAACAGTTGAATTTTCAGGCAGATATTCTTGCAGAATCTTGATCAGTTCTGCACCGTCATAACCTTCTGCCATTTTGATGTATTGTTCCACTCCTTGTTCAGTGTCAAAAAATCCCATAATCAATTACCAGTCAATTTGCTAAAAAATCTTTTAACATATGTCATACATTTCTGTTTATGGCAAAACCAATACCTGATGGATTTCACACTGTGACTCCATCAATTGTTCTGAACAACTCCAAAGAAGCAATAGAATTTTACAAAAATGCATTTGACGCAAAAGAAATATATCAGATGCCTACTCCGGATGGCAAAACCATGCATGCCATGATTCAGATTGGTGACTCTTTTGTAATGATGAGTGATGAATTCCCACAGATGGGTACACGTTCTCCCGTCACTGTGGGTGGCACTTCTACTACAATTCACCTGTATGTTGAGGATTCAGACAAGGTTTACAATCAGGCAGTTCAAGCAGGTGCCACACCAACAATGCCAATAATGGATGCTTTTTGGGGTGACCGATGTGGTAGTATACTTGATCCTTTTGGTCACTCATGGATGATATCAACCCACAAAAAAGACCTGTCTCCTGAAGATATGCACAAGGCCGCTGAAGAATTCATAGCAAAACAGCACAATTAGTAACAGGCAATCTTTTTTCATTATTTTGATTCTTTTGAGGGTTGATGAATTTATGTAAAAATCATACATAACATCAACAAGAAATAATCACAATGCTTATGACTTCATTCTAATGTGGATAATCGTCACACCTTGCCTTCTTTTGATCCTAATGTTATTTTACGCGTAATCATTGCACCAAACTCTGCATTTTCTCAAATACGAGACAATGAATTAAAATATTTTGGACAGTCTGTTGGCCTTTTGATAACCAGCTCTATTCTCAGCGCGTTTGTACTGCTTCCGTTCATTATGATACCTCTTAGTGATGTCTACTTTGAAGGGGTAGATGATGTCCACCTTCCAACTGAATCTTCAGACATGGTCCTGACTGCAGCAATAGGTTTTCTAAAAGCAATTGTTTCGTTTTTGGCCCTTTATTTTATTGGAAAAAAACTCGGGGGCAATACAAACTGGAAAAAAGTATTCTCAGTTATTTTCCACACATATGTTTTAGTAATTCCCATGATGATTACGCTTTCTGTACTGGTGTTTCTGATGTGGAGCTCTCTTGCAGAAATAAATCCATCCTATCTCTTTTCCACTGATGCAGACGAGAAACAAATACTGTCTGCAATATGGCCAATACCGGTTTATGCGATTTTACTTGCAGTTTTTGCAATTGCGTTTATGGCATGGATTATTGTCATATCTGTCAAGGCAATCAAAACAGTTAATGCATTTGAGACCGGAAAAGCATTTGGGCTTTTGATTTTGGTTATGATAATTTCATCGGTCATAACTGTTCCCTTTGGAATATAATCGAAAAATCATATTTCATGGAGTATGATGCAAATCAAATCCACATTCTGATTCATTGAATATATTAAATTCTACTGTAAAAATATAGGAATCTTTTTTACAATTCTTGAGATAGACATTCTTCCTGGACCTACTGCAATTATCGACAATACTGCAGCAAGCATTATTAGATCCCATTCCCATCCGCCCTGAGATACAAAGAATCCCTTCTCCCATCGGATGTGAAAAATTGCACCCAATAATATGACTGAAAATATTGCTCCTGTTATTCTCGTCAGCACTCCTGCAATGAGCATGATTCCGCCGATAAGTTCAGCAAGTGCAATTGGCAGCTGCATTTCTGGAGGCATTCCAATACTTGCTAACCATTCCTGCCAAGATGGATCAAACTTTTTGATACTGTGCACGATAAATATTGCACCAATAGAAGCACGTATTCCCCAGTAGGTGATCTCATTCCATTTGTTACTTGATGCGGTCTCATCTTGCTTGATTTTCACTGATGATTCACCATCAAATTTTTCATTAAAGGTTTTATCCAAATCATGTCAAAGGTCACATGATTAATTTTATCGCAAAGCCATGACATAACATGCATCTGGAGTGCTGCTCTTATTCATGTCGTATTATTGAAATTGATAACAATCAGTCAGTACAGCAAGCATTTTCCATCTGGAGTATTTGTGGTTCTTTCAGAATATGCGTCTAATGCAGTATATTGCAGTGTAGAAAATAAGATAGAAGTTTTTTTATCTGGCGATACTCCTGTAAAATTTGCTTTTGGTATAAAATGAAAATATTAGACATGATCAAAAAGAAATTCCTGTGGATTGTTCTTGGAACCGCATTTTTCTACGTTCTGTTAATTTTAGTTTCTGACGTTGATCAAATATTAGGATATTTTTTACAAATTAGAGTAGAATTTCTATTTTTCATATTTGTCCTTGGTTTTTTATCTCATGTAGTCAAAAGCTTTCGTCAAAAAGACATGCTTGGCATACTGGAAGAGAATGTTCCATCAATCCAAAACTTGATTATCTACATGTCTGGACTTTCATTAGTTACCACTCCTGGAAGTATAGGTACTTTCATCAAGTCGATCTATTTGAAAAAAATGCTCAATATACCTACAGAGAAATCCATCGCAGTTATTTTTCTCGAGAGATACCATGATTTGCTTGCAGGAACATCCATAATTTTAGTTACTTTATCGATTCACTTTGGTTTGGTATCTTTATCATTAATTATTATTTCATCAATTCTACTTGGAAGTCTATACCTACTAATTAAGAGTCAAACATTTTTTCTGTCGCTATATTCCAAACTCTTAAAAATTGATTTTATATCAAAAAATCTTCCAAGCATCGGACCTAGCCAATCTTTTTCCATTTTGACAAAACCCAAAAATATGACACGTGGATGGTTATTCAGCATTTTAGGTTGGAGTATTGACTCTTTGGCAGTTTATGTGGTTTTCCTGGCATTAAATATTGACTTGGGTTATTTTTTAACTTCTCAAATTTATTTTACCTCTTTAGGCTATGGCATCTTGTCTCTCTTGCCAGGTGGTGTAGGAGTCAGCGAAGGTATTGCCGATTTTCTCTTGGTAAGACAGGGATTGGATCTTTCTGTTGCCTCGACACTTGTGATACTTATGAGGTTGTCTACTGTGTGGTTTGCAACAATTATCGGAATTATTTTTACTCGCATTGTATTGAAACAAAAGATTCAGTCATGAAAAATAATTGATATGTTACTAAAACACTTGTGGCATGTATCTCTTTTCATCTTTTATAATCATCTTATTCTCAAAAATTAGAATAACTTCAAAGAATGTGCATGTGGTTTAAAAGAAATCCCTCTTTCATTGATGCAATGACTAAATCAAGAACATCTCTTATACTAATTGCATTATCTGTAACACTTGCTGCATCCCTATCAGTAGGTTTACTTCAAGAAAGTGAAGCCGCTAAAGGTCAAGGAGTGGGTCTTCCAGAAATTGGCTCTGACAAGGTTTGTGGTGACAGATTATGTTCTGAGCCAGCAACTAGTACTTCTTCTAATAAAGAAATTCGAGTTCAAACCACTTTCCAAACTAATGAATGTAAAAGCAATGAAGGTAAAACACGTACCTATTACATTGCAGCAGATGAGATAGAGTGGGACTATGCTCCTTTAGGATTTAACCAGATGAAAGCACATGAGTTTACTGAAGATGAAAATGTGTTTGTAGGGAATAGTCCTGATAGAATTGGAAGCACATACATCAAGGCGTTATACCGTGAATACACCGATGATACATTTTCTGAACTTAAACCGCGAATATCTGAATGGCAACATCTTGGAACTTTAGGACCCATGATTCATGCAGAAGTATGTGACACAATCAAAGTTGTATTCAAAAATAATTCTGCTGAACTAGACTATTCTGTTCATCCTCATGGTGTATTCTATGACAAAGATTCTGAAGGATCTGAATACAATGATGGAACTGCTACAAGTAACAAATCTGATGGAATAGTTGCTCCAGGAAAAACACATACCTATGTCTGGACTGTACCAGAACGTGCTGGACCTGGACCAAATGATCCAAGCTCAATCATTTGGATGTATCACTCACATGTTGATTCTCCAATGGATACCAATTCAGGACTTGTTGGACCAATTGTTGTTACATCAAAAGGAATGGCTGATTCTAATGGTAGGCCAATTGATGTTGATAGAGAAATGGTAAGTCTGTTTACAGTCTCTGATGAAAATTCTAGTCATTATCTATGTGATAATTTAGAAAAATTCACAGATCAAACTTGTGATAACGAGGAATTAGTAGGAGATGACGATTTTGCTGAAAGTAACCTCATGCACGGCATTAACGGATATGTTTATGGTAATTTGCCAGGACAAACAATTCAAAAAGGTGAACATGTTCGTTGGTATTTAATTGGTATGGGAACTGAGGTAGATTTGCACACTCCACACTGGCACGGAAATACTGTCCTATGGAATGGAATGAGAATTGATGTTATGGAATTAATGCCAGCTAGTCTAAAGACTGTTGACTTTGTTCCTGACAATGTAGGAACTTGGATGTTCCACTGCCATGTCAATGATCACATCTCAGCAGGGATGATGTCGCTTTTCAAAGTAATCTGATCCTTTTTATTTTATTTTTTACACATATTTGCATCAATTTCATTCCAATTGATGGATGAGTCCCTGTAATGTAGAATCGAACATAATCATTTTATCAAAAAACGGTTTAAGACTATATAAAAAAAGATCTTTAAATTTGGAATAATGTGTAACAAAACATGTCAAAAACTCTTCTATACAATGACAAACATATGCAAATCTTTGATGATAAAATACGATTCAAATCCTGGGCTTTGCCTTGGGGTAAAAAGGATGTAAAATTATCCCACGTTAGAACAATTTCGGAGAAAAACATGGGGTTATTTTCCGGAAGACTGAGAATCTCTGGCTCTAAAAATTTTAAAGACTGGTTTCATTTTGATGCTACAAGGCCTACAAAGAAAAAAGCTATTGTTTTAGAAACTGATTTTCAAATTTACAAAAGACTGTGGATTACTCCTGAAAGACATAGTATTGTACTAAACATACTTAGAAATCTAGTTTAATTTTCACATTAACTGCATCTCTTAAACAAAAATCATAAACTCTTCTTATGACCGTCATGATCATTGCCTATACCTTTTCTTAAAAATAACTTCATTTGAATGAATGCAGGAACAGATGTAATCGTCGATATCACAAAAAATGTATCTTGCATGTTCACGCTTGATTTGGATGTGGTGGTTTAGAACCATCACCAGACAACACGGTCTAATAATTTTATTCCAACTCTTTTATTGTTGAAACGTGTTACTATTACGATGAAAAAAGTTGTTTTGAACAAAAAACCAGATCCTGATTCATTTGATCGGGAAACAATCATGTTGGGTACTCACCAAACTCCACACAATTAGTTTTTTTATTGTATTTTTTCAATCTCCACAAATGAAGGTTGATGTGAATCTTCTAATATTTACCTTAAAATACACAAGAGTAGAATTAAAATTAATAACTATTTTGACTTTCACAATGCAAAACAAACAGGTAATACATCCTAACCGTATCACTAAAATCATGCGTATCAAGTCCTAATTTGGATGCTGATGATGAGCGGAAAAGCCGTCTGAATATTGATGAGGATTATGAGTAATGAGGCATCCTTTTTCAACAAATTTTTGAAATTTGTTGAATGAAATCTTTTTTAGATTATGAAATTAGCTTCTCTTTTTTCAGGTGGTAAGGATAGTGCATATGCCATTTATCTTGCTCAAAAACAAGGTCACAAAGTAGTATGTTTGTTGAGTGTTTTTGCAAAATCTGATGAAAGTCATTTATTGCATCATCCTAATCTTCAATGGACGAAATTACAATCCAAATCTATGAAAATTCCTCAATTGACGATAAATTCCAATTCTGATGACACTGATGATGAATTATTTTTACTGGAACAGTTACTGCAAAAAGCAATAGATCAATATCAAATTCAGGGTTTAGTTCATGGTGGAATAAAAAGCAATTTCCAAAAAGAAAAATTTGAAACACTTTGCTCCAAATTAAATCTAATTTCAATATCTCCTTTATGGAATTCAGAACCAGAAAAATACATGAATGATTTGATTGCTTCCAATTTTAATTTCATTATTACTTCTGTTTCTTCTGATGGTTTAGATGATTCTTGGCTTGGGAAATCTATTTCAAAGTTTGATGTTAATACTTTGAAACACCTATCTAAAAAATTTGGATTCAATTTAAATTTTGAAGGAGGCGAAGCAGAAACATTTGTAGTTAACTGTCCTCTGTTTTCCCATAGAATCATTATTAAAGAATCCAAAAAAGAATGGAATGGTTATAGAGGAAGGTTTGAAATAGTGGATGCGGGATTGAATTATAATGCTTGATGGACTAAAGAACAGTTTAGGTGACGCAATCAAAAAAATTGTAAAATCGTCGGGAATTGATGAGGACCTAATCAAAGAGCTTTCTAAAGATGTTCAAAGAGCATTATTACAATCGGATGTTAATGTACGATTAGTTTTAGAAATCACCAAACATTTAGAAGAAAGAGCACTTAATGAAACTCCTCCTCCTGGTCTTTCACGAAAAGATCACATAGTGAAGATTCTTTATGACGAGCTATCAAAATTACTTGGTAATGAGTCTGATTTTGATTTTAAACCTGGTAAACAAAATAAGATAATATTGCTTGGAATCCAAGGTAGCGGTAAAACTACTGTTGCAGCAAAACTTGCAAAGTTTTTGACTAGGCAGGGGTACAAAGTCGGAGTAGTTGGAGCTGATACTTACAGACCTGGCGCCTTGGTGCAACTCAGAACAATGTGTGAAAAGTCTAATGTTGAAGTTTATGGGGAAGAAAATAACAAAGATTCTCCCAGTATTGTAAAAAATGGGTTAAAACATTATGAATCACAACCATTGGATGTAATTCTAATTGATACTGCAGGTCGTCACAAAGAAGAACAAGATTTACTAGATGAAATGGATAGAATTAACAAAGCTGCAGACCCTGATTTGGCATTACTTGTAATTGATGGAACAATAGGACAACAATGCTTTAACCAGGCAGAAGCATTTCACAAAACTATTCCTGTAGGCGGTGTAATCATTACAAAATTAGACAGCTCAGCTAAAGGAGGCGGTGCACTTGCTGCATCAGCTGCTACTGGCGCACAAATAATGTACATCGGTACTGGTGAGAGAATTGACGATTTAGAAAAGTTCTCTCCCACCAGATTTGTTGGACGATTACTTGGGATGGGTGACATTCAAGCTGTTTTGGATTTGGCAAAACGATTAGAAAGTGAAGGGGATGATGTTAGAATGAAAAGAATCTCCAGCGGAAAAATGAACATGGATGATTTCTTTTATCAGTTAGAAGAGGTCACAAAAGTTGGTTCTCTCAAGGGTTTACTTGACAGCATGCCCGGTTTTTCTGGGATGGTAAAAAATGATCAATTAGATCAAATGGAAGGCAGAGTATCAAAGTGGCGATATATCATTCAAAGTATGACAAAAGATGAAAAAGCAGATCCTGATTTAATCAATTCTTCCCGAATCAAACGAATTGCTCGTGGGTCTGGATGGCCAGAAGGCGAAGTTAAAGAACTAATAAAAAATTATAAAAACTCTAAAAGTATGATGAAGGCTTCCAAAGGACGTCAAATGCAGGGTACTCTTAGAAAAATGGGATTGGGATAATACTGAAATAAATTTTTTAGTATGTCTGACTATCAAAAAATAATTCCTGTTGTAAATCAAATATCAAAAAAACATCCTTTATGCAATAATTGTTTGGGAAGACTATTCTCAAAAAAATTACGTCGGTCATCAAACAAACTTTTAGGGGAAAAACTAAACAAAAATCAAAACTCTGCAAAAAAATGTTATATTTGTAAAAATCTATTTGAAAATTTAGACTATTTTTTAAAATTAATGCTTGATTCTTCATCAAATTATTCTTATGACACATTCAGTATTGGAGTAATCATAAAACCATCCATTATAGATAGGGATGATTTTATTCGTTCACAATACAAACTAAGAGGAATCGATGGCATAAAGACTGACATTGCAAGAGAGATGGCAAAATCTTTTTCTAAAAAAACAAAAAAAATCCTTGATACTCAAAACCCTGACGTTACTTTCACTGTAAATTTAAAAGATGACTCAATACAATTACGTTCAAAATCAATTACTTTCTTTGGAAGATATGTTAAAACTATTCGTGGTATTCATCAGAAACAAAAACCATGCATCAATTGTTCTGGAAAAGGATGCAGGATGTGTGATTTTCATGGAATTTCTGAATTTGAAAGCGTTGAGGGTCAGATCTCAAAACTTCTTTTTGACAAAATTGGTGGAACTACTGCCAAATTCACTTGGATTGGTGGCGAGGATAAATCTAGTTTAGTTTTAGGTACTGGAAGACCATTTTTTGTTAAACTTCAAAATCCTTTGAAACGAAATCTGAAACTAACTTCTTTTAAAAGTAATTCTCTAAAAATTCCTAATTTTAAATTGGTTTCTGAATCTCCCAAACAACCTCTAAAATTTTATTCTTCAATTCAACTAAAAATTTCTACATCTTCTGATATTAATTCCAAAAATCTTACAAAATTAAAAATTCTTGAAAAGCACCCTGTAGTAGTTTATGATAAATCAGGAAAACGATCAGAGAAGAAAATATTCCTTGTAAAATATAAAAAAAACTCTAAAAATATTTTTACCTTATCTTTAAAAACTGAGGGTGGCTTACCGGTTATGAGATTTGTTGACGGCGATGATGTAACTCCTGGAATTTCTCAAATTCTTAACACTTCGTGTAAATGCAGTGAATTTGATTTTAAAGATATTGAAGTACAATGATAACAAAAGTCATCAAGAGCCGAACACCAGCGAGGCGGATGAATCACTTATTACACAACGTATTCTGCAAAGTCATATGTCTTCCCAAATAAGGCCAACAGGAGTTACAATTCTTGCAATTCTTGAGATAATTTCCGGTGCGATTGCAATTGGAATTGGTATTTCCTTTAGCGCATTATGGGGTTCGATGGGAATGGGCATGATGGGTGATGCCGGTGGCGGTGCAATTATTAGCATAATCGGTGGAATAACAGTAGTACTTGGCGTGATCTCTTTTGTAATGGCATGGGGGCTGCTCAAGGGAAAACCATGGGCATGGACCATTACACTAATCCTGACGATAATCAGTCTGATATTTGACTTGCCATTAATGAATATCATCGGCCTGATCATCGATATTGTGATTTTGTATTACTTGTTTAGACCACATGTCAAGGCATATTTTGGTAAAAGTGCACAAATTCTGTAGCTGAGAAATTCTCCTAAACTAGAATTGTAATGTAATTTTACAAAGAAAAATAACGTTTAGTTGTGAATTGATGTTTCTGTCTTTTGTACTGGATGTTTGAATATTTCATGATGCGTATTTGCTATCTGTTCCTTGTTGAATGTAAGTGCACATCTCCACACTATAACAACTGCTCAAAATAAAAAATAATCTAGTTTTGTTGGGTTTCCCATGTGCCCAACAGAACAGTTTCCAGATCAAATGAATCCGGATCTATTTTTTGTTTTAAAACTTGTTTCATTGCCATCTCAAGAATTAGTTAGCTTAAACAAAGTAATAAGACTAATCTATATAGAACACTTTAAAAAACGAAATACAGGCGATAGTTAACGATTTTCATTTATTTTATCTCATAATGATCCTACAAGAAATTTTGAATTATCTTCATAGACGATATGCTTAAGTTGAATATTCTAATTTAATGTATAACAGTTGAATATCTATGAATTTTATCACAAAAAAGGTTTTAGAATTTCAATACAAAAAGTTAGAGGATTCTAAAAAGAGATTGAATCAGCACTTAGAAAAAAGAGAATCTTTGATTAACTCCAACTCTGATTCTAAAAAAGATCTTGAAAAAATAGAAAAATATATTGGAATTTGGAACAAGAATATTCAAAAAATAGAAAAAGAAATCAAAAAGATCGAGGATAAGGAATCATAGATTCTAAACTCTTTTGAGCACAGACAATACGCTTAAGTTAACACAGAATTTAGAAAGACATGATTCCTAAAGGAGACATACCTGGTGTATGTGAAGATTGTGGAGAACACCTTACATATTCTAAAAAATCTATGCAAACTCATACAGAATTATTGAAAAAACATCGGTGCCCAAAGTGTGGGAATTTTGCATTGAAAACATTGAGTACTGATTTGTAATTGTAAGTAGAGATTCTAAACTCTTGAGAACAGACAATATGCTTAAGTTCAAAATTATCTGATTACAGTCATGGTTGATTATAATCATGAGCCTGATAGATATGAAACAATATCGATTGAATCAGAAATTAGAGAGGGCGTTTTTCACAAAGTTGTAAAAGACTTGGAAACCGGAAAGGCTATTTCTTGTTCTTGTAAATGTTGGAGTAAAGGAAACAAACCTTGTTTTGGCATGAGAACTATTGAATATGAAAGTTGATTTAATTATCTAATTTGAACCGTTTATTTAGAATCTGATCTCCAATACGCTCATTCTTATAGGAAAGAACTTTCTGTGAATTATGTCACAAGACAGAAAAATGTACAAATGTACCTGTGCTGACTGCAAAAAAGAAACTGAGGTTCCTTTTGAACCAAAAGCAGACAGACCAGTATATTGTAAAGAATGTTACCAAAAACACCAAAAGTAGAAGATTTAGACTAGTTTTGTTTGATTAATTTTAAACTTGATTATTTTCAAATATTCTTTTTTATTTTCTAATCTCTTTTTTCTAAACTCTCTTTTCAACGCTAAAGATAATGCGCCTGAAATTAATATCCTGCGTGAAGTTCCTTAACTAATGTAACACGCTTGATTGTAAAGTGACAATGAGAACATGATTGATGATCATTTGTAGAATACTTTAAACCACAATTTGAACAAACAAGAAATTCTGACACGCATACTATGTCAAACCTACACATAAAAACCTCCCAAATACGTCTACCTGAACTATACAAAACGGCCTAGGGAACAAAAATTTAACTCGTGTAAGGGATGGATAGAGGCAAAAAGTGATTGTACAAGAGCATTTATCATAAGTAATTTTTAGATGCTTTGTCCCTAAAATGACTGAATGCTGTTATGGTAAGATTATGATCATTCCGACAAGTAATACAAAAGGAATTGCAAACGCCATGTCGATTTTCTTATTTTTCATTCATTCCACCCACATTTCCATAGATGTTTTAACAAGATGATCTTCAATTAATCTACCTCTTTTTTTACCTGTTACAAATAATCTCATGTAACTATATACTTATGAACCAACTATATGGACTAAGCGTTTTCAATATATTTTAATTTACAACTTTGTGACTGATTACCTTTTACTTCTCTTAATGATTAATTCAGTCAAATCATTATTTGGCATCAACAAAGAAAAAGAAATCGACTGCATCACATGTTTGCTATACAATAGATGATGATATGATGAGGTCCTATTTTAGACGAATGTTAAAGATTTGATGATGTGTGTCTATATACAATGAACATGTATTGATATTGTGCAACTTAAAGACATAAAAAATTCCGTATATCCTTCAAAAAAACCGAAACACATGCCGTGGACTTATTGGATTGTTGTTTTAGGATTGGTTGGAACATTTTATCTTTATACCTTGTTCAAATAGATATTCTAAACACTTCTCATTGAACAAATGTTAACTTCTCAGATAATCAATATTTTATTTGAGTTTCCCATAACTGCGATACAATGGCAATGACAGTCTGGATATGCCGAGAATGCAATTTTGAATTGATCGTGGACACACATATTTCAGTTGTAGTTTGCCCTAATTGTAACAAAATAATGGAATGCCTCCGTATTTACCAAACACTTCTCAATTATTTTCAAAATCTCAAGATATTATTCGTTTGTTACATCTACCGCGAAGATCTATCTAGTCAAAATAACTCTCATGGAATTGTAATACACAAGATTCCCTCCCTCACAAGGAAGATTTCATTATCAGTACGACGTGTTTGATCATGGATTAAATTTTGATGGATTGATTAAGAGGAGTAATTCAAAACCATTGTAATACTTATTGGCAAAACAAGATACCTCACAACATGTCTCTGAAATTACCGATAATTATGGCAGCAGTTGCAGTATGTGCATATGTGATAACAACCATTATCAACAGCGTTTGATAATGCACGTCAGACTTGTTTCAAAATTCTGTATGAGATTATGCAATAACCATTCTCTCTTAAGCCAATCCCACTAATCCATCTCACAAGTCATCATGATTATTGCCTGCATCCTATGCAAAAAGCAACTTCCGTTTGACAAATGCAGGATCAGGTGTGATCATTGGTATCATAGAAAGTGCGTTTGGCATGTTGCGCATCTGGTGAAGTTGGATAGTTTCTTTTGAGATACAATAATTTTGAATAATTTTTCAGAGTTTAATGGATTTGTAATATTACATAGTATAATTGTCTGGGGACGATGGGATTTGAACCCATGATCTCCAGCACCCGAGGCTGGCAGTATACCAAGCTAACCTACGTCCCCCTCAAGATGAGCATAAAATGATTATTTAATTTCATAATTCTATACAAGATTATGCAATAACCATTCACTTAACTTCTAAAATCATCTATCTTAGATCTCAGCCCTACTGCTGTCTCATCTGCCAAACAGTACTAGATCTCCCCACAAGCTAGAGATTCACTTGGAGATAGAGCACAAGTAAAATCAAAATAAAGAAGCGCTAAAAGGACTTGACAGCTTGACATGAAAATCATTAATGGAGAAATATAATTTAGCATTGTTGAATTTCTTGTATTGCACCAAGGGAAAAATCAATCATTCCGAGAGGATGATTAAAGTATGTGATGCATTCCCTTGGCTGATCACTGTTAGACACATTTTTACTATTTATGGATTAGTGAATCTTAAATACAAAGTTTGTAATAGTTCAACAGCGTCTTTTCATGGGGTAGACGTAGCCTAAATCTAGATAATGGCAGAACAACACCCCATTTCACAATAACTTATTCCTTTAATCTTTCATAGAGCATCCATGATCTTGATCTGCAACATTATCCAATGTAATGCCAAAAGCTATGTCAAACTAATGTTCTACTATTTTCGCGGCAACTCAAGACAACCGTTTTGCAAGGAGATCATGCGATACTGCGAGGTTCATGCAAAACAGATAGTAGCAGAAGACACCAATGTCAGGGTTCAGGTGTTATTTTGAGAATTTCTTTCTATTCCGCTATATGATGAGATAGTACTGAATTATTTCTGAGATCTTTTCATCTACTCTTAGACCTGAGTTTTCAGCTGCTGACTGGAAATCCAAATAATCTCGGTCTTTGATTTTGACGATGAACTCCCTAATAGACCATTTACTGAGGGAATGAAAAATTTAGCATGATCCTTGTAACGTTTGTTTATCTGGGGTTAGGTGTAATTTCAAGGATCGATATTCTAGTTGACTCTGATCGAGATGTTATCTAACTTTGTTACTTCAAATCATCACTCAAGATACCTTGATTCTTGACTGAATGTAAGAAAGGATTTGTTCATAATTTTGCATGGTTTACCATACAGAACAAGAAAATGTGTATTCATTGCTTGGTTGAAGAATAGATTGAAAGAGCGAGGACATACCATGCAGATGCAACCAATAATATTTTCATACTGTCTATTTCGATTATCAAAATATTTTTTATTAAATCGGTTAATGATTTTATGTTGTTTTTCCTATGAATGATAACAATTAACTACCTCTGAATATGGTAAAACATCATGCCAATAAGAAAAAAAGGTAAACATCAAAGACATGCTGATCAACGAGCTGAAACCCGTAAAAAAAAGAAAGCAAAATCTGGAAAACCAAGATCCTAAACAAACTAACCCTTTTACATTCAAACTTGTCAAGGAGTAATATTGGATCCGCTAATACGTTTTAAAGATGCATATTCAAAAGGAATAATCCCTCATGATGTCTATGATCTTGTAGTAGAACGTTTTCCAATTGTCATTGCAGGAATAAATCGAATTGAAAAAGCATCTGGGATTAAATATCCTGTTGTATATGTGGAGCCTTCACTTGTACTGTCTTCTTCAGATCCTAATTCTTATGAATTTGGAATATTATTTGCAAGAACAATTCCTGTAATGGTTGATGATAAATTTCAGGTTGTAATTCAAATATCTGCACCTTTAATTGCTTATGGGCTTAAAGGCACAATTCATGCAATTTTGGCACATGAGTTTTTACATTTCTTAGAATTGATGAGAAAAATTTCAAAGATGGAGTTGCTCTCTGATGAAATCTCTGGAAATCTATTTGAAAATGTTTATACTGATGAAACACGATTGTTTGAACCTAGAGTTGTCTTCAAAGATCGTACTTTGTTAAATCACATTACACAAAAATTCCCTTCTGGCTTTCGTGATTACAAACTTGAAGATAAAGTGATGAAATTTTGGGCTGACAAAAATCTTCCTAAATCAAATATTTCACTAGATGTTAATAATGTCAAATTATCTGCTGAATCTTTTTCTAAAATAAAACTTGTACCAGAATTTGTTTCAAAAATTGAACAATTAGAAGAAAAAAGTTCTAAAATTCACCAAAAAAGATTGTATTAATTTAGAAAATATTATAGTGTTTTTGTTGTTACTGATTGAACTCAGTCAGTCCACATTTTCCACAAGTATGTCTGTTTTCGTGCTCTGACATGAAAACACCTTTTCCACATCTAGAGCAAATCTTTCTAATTCTTGTAACTTTGTCTCCATCTACTTTGAAATATTTGTAAACATTTGGACTGGAGCCTTTCTTGCCTTTTTGTTCTACCGGCATTACTTGTCTTTCTCCTCTGCTTTTGATTCTTCAGGTATTGTATCTTCTGCTTTCACTTCATCTGATGCTTCTCCAGATGTCTCTGCTGCTTTGGCCTCTGCCAATTTTGCCTTGATTTTTTCAATTCTTGAGAAAATTGTTGGATTGACATGTTTTTTTGCCAAATTTTCATCATCATAAACATAGAAAGTACCTGTAACATGTGATTTCCCTACATGAGTTCTAAGTCTCATTGGAATTACAACTTTGCCATCTAGCTTGAATTCTTTTGTAACCATATCTGTGGCCTCCATACTTTTGAGTTTTCCGCCCAATCCTGCAAAATTGCACGTGAGCTCTCTTCTAGATAAAAAGGTATTATCTACGTCTGTGACCGTTTCGATGATGGACATGTATTAAAAATCCTTTGGATATTTCATATAAACCTTGATTGGGAATTAGCGAAGAAATTTAAGAAATCTTTCCAGAATATTACCGTGGAACGTTACATGCTTCATTTCAAAAATACTGGATATTCACCTGAACAATCACGTGAAATCGTTTACAGAGCAAGAGATCTGTCATCTGATATGGATGCATCAGTTAGGATTGCACGAGTTGCCAGTAAATTTGTGGAGTTAGATGTGGCTGTTGAAAAAGAAGATCTTGACACCATTGTTGAAAAATTATCTCCTATTGGTCCTATTGACAATATTCGACATGTCATAGAAGAGGAGATTGAAAAAGAAAAAGGAATTGCCGATGGTATTTTCTACTTTAACAATGAACGATTTTGGGAGAGCCATGAGGCATTTGAAGGTGTTTGGAAACAATGTTTTGGTAGAGAAAAAGAACTTGTACAAGGAATTATTCTCATGGCAGTAGCATTAGCTCACGCTCAAAAAAATGATGTTAGTATTGGAATTGGAATGCTCAAAAGAGTCTTAGATAAACTAGTAGATTCACCCTCGATGTATCATTCAATTGATATTGATAGAATTAGAAAAATGGCTGTAAAAATGCAACAAGAAAACAAGCTGACTATTTTTGAGATTTAATTAATTCTAGAGCTTTTGGAACTACTTCTGCACCTTGAAGCAAACCTATACTTCCTTTCTTTGCTTGCTCTTCAGTCATTCTGGTAGTTCCATCATTTTGAATAAAATCAGCTGAAATTAAAACTGGTACTGGATCATCACTGTGACCTTTATTGATACATGGTGTGGAATGATCAGCAGATATGACAATTGCAACTTTACTTGAATCAATATTTTCAACAAGTGTTTTGAAAAATCTCTGATCAATCTCTTCAATGTTTCTCATCTTGCCAACTGCGTCTCCATCGTGACCAAATTCATCTGGTCCCTTGAGGTGAACATAAATTGAATTTTGAGTCTCCATTGCTTTTGCTGCTACTTTGGCCTTTTCTTCATAATCTGTCAATCCTCCAGCTTCAAATGCTTTCATCTTTAAAACATCTGAGATTCCAAGCTCTACTGGCATATCTACGATACATGAAAATTTCATAGCATATTTTTCATTAATTGGAATTACATCTGGATATTTGTTTCCTGCATCTCTTAGTAAAATACAACTAAGTTGCTTCTTTCCCTGCTCTTTTCTTTTTTTATTAATTTGACTTTCTTTCATAATTCTGATTGATTGTTCCGAAAACTCATTAACAATATTTGCAGTGAATTTTGAATCTTCATCGTCTTCTAAGGGTAAACATTTTTCAATTTTTAGAAAATCACCAACTGCTTTTGCTACCCCCATACCTCCAATGTTGCTATATGCTGGATCTGTATTGGTGATTCTCGAAGAAAGTTTTCTAGAGTCTGCTCTAATTCTAACTGTAACCCTGTGGCCAATTGTAGGGGCTACTACCACAGATGTGTTTGGACTTGACAATTTTATTTTTTCTTCAATTTCTTTTGCAACTCCATCTGCATCTTCTTTTTCAATATTCCTACCTGCTCTTCTATCTATTATTACTTCGTCATCATTTAGTGTCGAATAATTCCCTCTTAATGCTAAATCCCCATCTTTAAAGTCAATCCCAATTCCAATGGCTTCGATCACTCCTCTTCCCGCATACTCTGCATGATTGAATTTGTATCCTAACATATTGAAAACAGCAATGTCTGACTCTGGGGCAATTCCTTTTCCAACCGAAATTACTTCTCCTATACGCCCGTTACTTGCAATCTTGTCCAAAGTTGGAGTTTTTGCAGCTTCCAATGGAGTTTTTCCTTGTAAATCTGGATGTGGAAGATCCCCCACTCCATCTAATAGAACGTAAATCATATGAATATCTGAATTATCCATAATGCCTTCTGATTATGCACTTCAGATACCTCCTTTAAAGCTTAACGAAATATGCGATCAAAAATTTAAAATTAATTTGATTCTTTTAATTTATTTTTCAAATTATTCATTTTTGATCAAAGTATGATTTTTTAATTTCAATTGAAATTAACCACAAAATGGATTTTTAATTTAGAATTATCTCTTAGCAAACGTTTTAACAGACATTTACTTTTAGTTACAATTATGGGGGATATGCGCAAAGATTATGTCTCCGAGCGTTTCATGATTGTAACAAAAAAAGAAGACAAAATTATTGATCCAAAAAAATCTCCCTTTGCTCCTGGAAATGAATCTATGACAAACCCTTCTGTATTATCACTTGTTGCAAAAGATGGAATGCTACAACGTCTTCAAGATAATGAGGATGAATATGTCGAAGGTTGGGTTATTCGAGTATTTGAAAGTAAAAATCCTATCGTTTCAATTGATACAGAAAATTCTTACAGTGACAGACCTTTCTATAGCGAACCTGCATATGGATATCATTACGTTGTTGTTGCATCCCCAAAAGAAAAAGACACCTTTGCAACAATTGCTCCTGAACAATGGTCAAATGTTCTGGTTGTTGTTCAAGATAGATTAAGGTGGCTCTATACTCAAAAGGGTGTTACATATGTTTCAATTTACGCTGATCATGGTGATTTGGCAGGAAGTACTAATCCTCATCCTCATCTTAATCTTCTTACATTTTCCACAATTCCTCCAGTAATTGAAAGTGAATCTGAGGCGTCACACAAAATTCTAAATGAAAAAGGCGTGTGTCCAATGTGCCAAACAGTCAATGAAGAAATTGGCGGTCCAAGACAGATTCTTCAAACAGAAGGATTTATCTCATTTTGTCCTTGGTCTCCATCATATCCCTATGAATTTTGGATTTCTCCAAAAAAACATACTACTAGTTTTTCTAAAATCACTCAAAAAGAAATCAATGATTTATCTTTAATTTTGAGGGCCACTTTGGGTGGATTGTCCAAAACCGTCAAAAATGTATCATATAATCTTGTTTTTCATCTTTCTCCTGAAAAGAAAAATAGTAGACAAATTCATTGGCATATTGAAGTTTATCCTATTACAAAATCATGGTCTGGATTAGAACGTGGTTATGGTATTTTCTTAAATGATGTTTCACCAGAACAAGCTGCTGAAAAACTTGGAACATCTTGCAGGAAAGAATTAGCCAACCTAGTTGGCATTGTATAATTTTTTGAATGGTTTATTTATCAACTAAAATCTATTTTTATTATGGCAATAGAGAAATGGCTTGCAATTACAAGTGTAGGGTTGTTTGCAATGTTTGCAGGCGAAATGATTTCTGTTTACAATTTTATGATTAATGTTCCTGAAGAATTTGAATTTGGAGCTGCATTTTCAGCAGATCCAAAAATACTTCAATTCATCTCCATCGGTGTTGCACCAGCTGGTATTTTAGCTGCCGTTGCATTTATCATGTCAAGACAATATGGTTCAAAACAAATTGGTGGATTAATTGTTGTAGGGGGAATAATTTTATTCTCTGGAATGGTTGTTTCGTATTCTATGATAGATAAAATCGATGATGTTTATCTTACTGATTCAGTTCGATACATTCCTATTTTGTTTATGTTGTTATCATTTCCTGTAATTGTAGTGGGAGCATATTTGATGAAACATTCAAAGAAGCGACCTAAAAAAGAATATTTCTAAATGTGATCAAATCTTAATTCACTTGCAATTTTCTTGAAGCCTAATTTCTCATAAAATGGCTTTACATCATCTGTACAATCTAGAATTGTTTTGTAGCAACCTTTACTATTTGCGATTTCTAAAAGATATTTTATGATTTTCTGACCTATTTTTTGTCCTTGAAAATCCTTGTTTACTGCAACATCTTCAATATGACCTACCATTCCTCCATCATGAATGAATTTTTGCTCTATTAGCAGTGTAGTGGAACCGACAATTTTTCCATCTAACTCTGCAACTGCAATTATGTGATCTGGATTGGAATTTATTTTCTCAAAAATCTTAACTGCCTTATCATTATCAATATCACTTGCCTTCTTTAATGCATCAAGTGTTGTTAAAAATCCATTTTGTATGTCTCCTTTTCTTAATTCTCTTATTATTGGTTCATTCATTTTTAGTTCTTACCTAATTTTTGAATATGTTCTTATATGCTTTTTTGTAGACGACATTATTTCCAATACATGTAACGTCTATTTTTAAGAAAACCGTTTTTTATTCTTCTGTTTTTATTCCATGGAAACATAATCTTTGAAAGAAACGTAATGCATAGTATTCAATTTAAATTCCACGTAAAATCCATTGCCTTCCTAAATTCTATTTAATTATTTGTTGTTTATGTTTAAGGTTTGATTTTGATCCAACTCAAATAATTCTTAAAATTTTTTTCAAAATCTCATTTGGTGTTTCTGCAAATAATATGATCATTGGTTCTTTTCCAAAACCTCCTATGTGGTAAATCACATCTGGTATTTTTGTTGAATTCTTGACTGCTTCTTTTATGCCCCATTCAATGGTCGAACCCTTATTTTTCACATTTTTTGGCTCTTTATTTCTATCATAACTTGAAATCTCTAGTTTTGTTTTTTTAATTTTTGAAATTGTATCATTTTGATATTTTAGATTTATTGCAGAGCGAATTTTTGGATATTTTTTATTTACTACTAATAATGCTGTTGCAACATGTTTTGAACCACCATAAGTTAGATGACCTGCTACCATTGCCTCTTTTTCTGATTTAACTATTCTTCCAGAAATACCTAAAACATCCTTTATTGATCTTGGTTTTTGTTTGGAATATACAAAATTTATTTGACATTCAGGAATATTTTTGTAAATATTTTTAATTTGAATAAATTTGTTTATTGCTTCTGATAAATCTTGATTTACAGTATCTCGAATTTCTGTTATTGCTATTCCTTTTCCAATTTTTTTTGCATTTTTAATTGAATTTTGAGTAAATTGTTGGGCAAATCTTAATGATTCCTTTACTGTCTTATTTTTTGCTAAAGCAAAAATTATAGATGCTGAATAATTACATCCACTACCATGATTGACTCTGTTAATTTTGTTTACAGACATAAAATATTCTGCATTTTTTTCTAAAACAAAATCTGATATTGTTTTATTGTCTGCCTTGGCTCCCGTAATTACAACATTCTTTGCACCCATTCTTTGAATTTTTTTTGCAATACTTTGTAATGATTTTTTAGAACTTATCTTAGTATTTGATAGTATTTTGGATTCAAATTCATTTGGTGTAATTATTGTTGCAAGAGGAATGATATATTTTTGAAAATCTGAAATGGCTGATTTTTCTATCAATGTTCCACCAGTCGTTGATTTGATAACTGGATCTACTACAATTGGAATTTTTATTTTTCTTAGTTTACTATTTAGAATTTTAATAATTTGGGAATTGTATACCATTCCAATTTTTATTCCATCAATTTTAAAGTCTGACATTATCGATTCTATCTGATCTTTTAAAATTTTTTGTGAAACTGGTTCTACAATACCAAAATTTGATGTGTTTTGACTCGTGATAGCTGTGATAACTGTTAACCCATGAACATTAAATGATGAAAAAGTTTTGATGTCACTTTGAATACCTGCACCTGATGATGGATCCGAACCTCCAATTGAAAGTAAATTCATACTTTGACATTTTTCTTTACACTAATTTGTTTTTACTATGTGTTTTTTCAAATATTTCACTTAAACATTGATTTTATACTTGAATGGTTTTCTTAAAACTAATGGCCAAAATTCCAGTAGTAAATAATTCTCCTACTGATGAATTGCTATGTACAACGTGTTTACTTCCCATGCAATACCAAACAAAAAAAGATGGAAAATTCCTTTGGCAATGTTTCAAATGTGGCAAACAATACATTGTATCTGCAAACACTGAAAACATTGAAGAAAGTTGGAGTCCTCCAAGATGACAAACATCTCTACAATCTGAAAATCAAAAACTTAGAAAGTACATTTCTCTAATTTCTGCTGAAATTGAATTAATTCAAAGAGTTTAGGAAATGTAACATTTTACGAATCACGATGATTCTAAGCACATAACCGTGCATATTATGGACAGGATCTCTAAGATAAAATCTGAAAAACTAAGTCTGCAAATGGAATTGAGTCTAAATTAATTTTAAAACTATCTTGATTGGATAATACAATCAAAAGAACAAAAATTGTCTTTTAAACTATAGAAATCCTTGCCACCATCTTGCATTCTTTTATTGCTTTCATATTGATCTATTGTGATATTATATCGGTTAATCCATTTTAGTTTTTCAATATAATATAGGGGAATTATGCACCGATCAACACTTTTTTCATTTTCCACGATTGTTTAAATCAGGCAAAAACACAGATTAAGTTATGGCTACACAAATGACTTCTGCTAGACGCGGTATTCCAACTGATGAAATGAAACAAGTTGCAAAAGATGAAGATGTCTCACTAGATTGGCTTATTCCAAAAATTGCTCGTGGCTCTATAATAATTCCAAGTAATAACGTACGGCCACAAAAAATTCACAATGTTGGAATAGGTAAAGGTCTTAAAACTAAAGTAAATGTAAACATTGGAACTTCAACTCTTAATGTAAATTTGAATGAAGAAATTGAAAAAGCAAAAATCGCAATAAAATACCATGCAGATACAATAATGGATCTTAGTGATGGGGGTGATGTTAAAATGATAAGACAAACTCTTATGAATTCTGCACCAATAACATTTGGAACTGTTCCAATTTATGAGGCTTATAATTATGGTGTTGAAGTTCACAAAAATCCCTTGAATTTAACGGAAGATGATTACCTTAATGCATTTGAAAATAACGCAAAAGATGGAGTTGATTATACCACAATTCACTGCGGAATTACTAAAGACATTGCAAAAAGAATTTTAAAAGTTCAACGATATGGTGGAGTTGTAAGTAAAGGTGGAACAATTACTGCTGCATGGATGTTGAAACATGATAAAGAAAATCCATACTTGACTCATTATGACTATTTGATTGAAATTGCTAAAAAATATGATGTTACATTTAGCCTGGGAGATGCCCTTAGACCTGGCTCCATCTTAGACTCTCATGATGAATTGCAAGTTCAAGAAATGATCAATATTTCTCAATTAACAAAACGTGCTCATAAACAAGATATACAAGTAATGGTAGAAGGACCAGGACATGTTCCATTAAATGAAGTCGCAGCAAATGTAAGATTGGCAAAATCTCTAATTGGTGATGTACCCTACTATGTTCTAGGACCATTAGTTACTGATGTTGCATCTGGTCACGATCATATTGCAAGTGCAATAGGGGCTGCAGTTTCAGCAAGTGAAGGGGTGGATCTTCTGTGTTATCTTACTCCTTCTGAACATTTGGCTTTACCAAATGCCGAGGAAGTGAAATCTGGATTAATTGCATATAGAATTGCAGCTCATGCAGGCGACCTTGTTAAAATTCGTGATAAAGTTATCAAATGGGATTTAGAAATGACAGAAGCTCGACGTACTTTGGATTGGGAAAAACAACTTGCATTGTCTATTGATCCTGAAGAGGCAGCTAAGATTCATAGTAGAACCGGACAGCACCCTGGAAATAATGTGCCATGTACAATGTGTGGTGGTGCATGTGTTTACATGATGTTACCACAACAAAAAAAATACGAAAAAGAAAATAACAATTTACAACAAATTGAATAAGACTTTTTGAAGACTAGGAACTGTCTGATAATTTTCTAACTCTTCAATATCTATCCATTCAAATTGTGAATTTTCCCAATTAAGCTTGATTCTTGGGTTCTCTGCTTCGAATAAAAATGGGTATATCTCCCATTCATGATTTTCATATTGCGGAGAATTAACTCGCATCCATTTTGCAGATTTTATAAGCGTGACTTTGTCTTCTGTAATTCCAACCTCTTCAAAAATTTCAATCTTTGCTCTTTTCAATGGCTCTTCGTCATTTTCAATGATGCCGCTAATTCCGGCCCAGAGGCCTTTCATTGATTTTACTCTGTCACTTCTTTTGAGAATCAATAGTTTGTCATTACTTTTGATGAAAGATGTGACGATTTTTGTTGAGCGCATGTTTGCTATTTTTCAATGGTTTTTACCATTTTAGTTAGCTTTTTGTATGACTCATTGGTATCTGTGTGCTTGGAAAGCCTCTCTTGGCATTCTTTGATGTATGTAATTACCTCTTCAGTCTTTGATTCTTGAACGGCAGTAAGTAATCTTCCAATGTCTTTCCAAAGCTCTTCGGCAACTCTTCTAATTTCTGGATTAGCAATAATCGTTTCAATCAGTTCTGGAGATTCTGTCATGATGCTTTCTGCCAATGTCTTTTGAATTCTAAATGTGGTGCCTGACATTTTTTCTGTAAGATTCATTTTTTCATCTTTTGAAATGATATTTGCAAAAACTAAATTCATTAAATGCGTTAACCCTAAAATCACTGCAATTTTTTTGTCATGCTCTGCTGCATCAATGGTTACAAAGTTTGCCCCTTCAAACAATGATTTTGCAACTGTTAATTCTTTTTTAGCATCTTTGATTGGTACTGAAATTATATTTTGGCCTTTGATAATTTTTGTTCCTGGGCCAAACATTGGGTGAATACAAATTGGATTAATTTTGTCTGGCATTTTTGATAGTGATGAAACTACTTTTGATTTTTCTGATGATATTTCTATGAGATATGTCCCTCTTTTCATCTCTTTTGCAATGAGTCTGATAATTTCCGGTGTTCTTCTTGTGGGTGTACATAATACTACATAATCTGCCTTTAAAATTGAACCTACCAAAGAATCTGATAGTATGATGTTTTTTCCTGTAATTTTATTTTCTGAATCGTATCCTGTTACTTCAAAATCTTTCCCTGCAAAATATTTGGCAAACCATTGCCCCATTTGTCCTCCGGCCCCAATAATTGTTATCTTCTTCATTGCATTTCACTCATAATGTTACTTAGTATATTCATTCCCTCAATTAGTATTTTCTCGTCTTGACATGCAGAAATTCTAATAAAATTTTTGTAATCTCCAAATCCTTCTCCTGGTGCTATGGCAAGACCTTTTTCAAGAGTACTGTTTGCAAATTGAACTCCGTCAAACCCTTCTTGATTAACTCTAGCAAAAATATACATTGCACCATCTGGAACTACAAAGTCTAGTCCCATCTCAGATGCTTTTTTAGACAACATATTTAGTCTATTTTGGACCGTATTAGAATTGTTGGTTGTGTCTGCCTCTAGGGCTTTCATGGCAACATATTGGATGGGTTCGGACACATTTGTCAGGCACAATGCCTCCAATTTTGCCATTTTTTCAATAATTTCGGCATCCGCGACGGCATACCCAATTCTGAATCCTGTCATTGCATGAGATTTTGAGAATGACTGTGTGACGATACTTTTCTTATATTTGTATGATAGAATGCTTTTCCAGCTCGTTTTTGCATATTGTGAATAGATCTCATCACTAAGTAAATACAGATCATTTTGCTTAACTAATTCTACAATGTCATTTTGCAATTTTTCAGAAAGTATTTTGCCTGTTGGGTTATTTGGATAATTCAAAACAATCATTTTTGTGTTTGAATTAATTGTATTTTTGATCTGCTCTATTGATGGTTCCCATCCTTCTTCTAGAGTTGTATTGATCGTCCTTACTTTGATTCCTGAATTTAATGCACAATCTTTGTATGCAGGCCATGCAGGTTCAATCACTATCATTTCATCACCTGGATTAAGAAGTGTTGTAATTGCAGTAAATATTGAGAATCTTGCACCTGGACTTACAATAATGTTATCTTCAGTCACATCTGCGTTAAATTTTTTAGAAACGTATTTTGCAAGTACCTCTCTAAATATTGGCATGCCTCTTGCTTGACCATATTTTAAAAACCCTTTATCAAAAACTTCTGCTAATGCATTTTTCACTATGAGTGGTGGTAAAAAATCTGGTTCTCCCACTTCCATATGTATTATTTTTTTACCTTGTTGTTCCATTGATTTTGCTTTTAGGAAAATTGAGAGATGTGTTTGTTTATTGTTTGACTGAACTTTTATGGATTCATTTAATAGGAAATTGAAAAATTTTGTTGCGGTACTTTCATCTAGTCCAATTTTATTACATAATGAAATTACTTTCCCACGTAAATTATCTTCTCTGATTTCATCTGTTACTCCTTTCCCAATATTTTTTTTAACTTCGCCAATTTCTTTTGCAATATCTATTCTGGTTTTTAGTAACCTTATCATTTCGAGTGTAACTTCATCCATTCTGTTTCGGAGTTCCTTGATATTCGACATTTTCTTACAAAACTGGCTTGATTGCTCCTGCAAGTAGTGCATGATCTGCTATAGTTAGAGCCACAAGTGAGTCTACTACTGGTGGGGCTCTAGGAACTACACATGGATCGTGTCTTCCTTTTACTTGAAGGATTGCTTCTTTTTTTGTTTTGATGTCAACTGTACTTTGTTTTTGTGAAATTGATGAAGCAGGTTTGAATGCAATTCTCATAGTTATTGGCATTCCATTTGAAATTCCTCCCAGAATCCCTCCTGAGTTATTTGTCATTGTTATTATCTTTCCGTTTTTTATTGCATACAAGTCATTATTTTCAGAACCATATGTCTCTGAGCCAAGAAATCCTGAACCAAACTCAATTCCTTTAACTGATGGAATTGAAAAAATTGCTTTACTCAAATCTGACTCTAATGAACTAAAGATTGGCTCTCCCAAACCTACAGGAACATTCGTTGTAATTGATTCAATTACTCCTCCAAGCGAATCTCCTTTTTTGCGTGCATTTAAAATATTTTCTCGCATCATTTTTGCAGTTTTATTTTCAGGACACCTGACTTCATTTTTGTAAATTGACGATGTCATTTTTTCATTGAATTCTCTCTCCATCTTTATTTTTCCAATTTGCGATGTAAATGAATTTGTTTCAATTCCTAATGATACTTTAAGCAATTTTCTTGCAATTGCACCACCCATAACATGTGTTGCAGTTAATCTTCCTGAAAATCTGCCTCCTCCTCTATGATCATTGAAGTGCCTATATTTTACCATAGCAGGATAATCTGAATGTCCTGGTCTTAGTTTTGTTTTCAAATTTTCATAATCTTTTGATTTTTGATCACTATTCCAAATCAACATAGTAATTGGTGCACCAGTTGTAAATCCTCTGAAAACTCCTGAAACAATTTCTACAACGTCTCCCTCTTTTCTTTGAGTTGATATCATGTTTTGACCTGGTTTTCTCAGGTCTAACATCTTCTGAATTTCTTTCTCATTAATTTCTAAACCTGCGGGACAACCATCTAGGACTGCTCCAATAGCTTTTCCATGACTTTCACCAAAACTTGTTAAAACTAAACGCTGACCAATTGAACTTCCAGGCAATGATCTAGCAAAGTTAAATGATGCTTATAATTCCTCATTCTGAAATTTTTTACTCTGTGTTGGGTTTTTGGTAATATTACATGACTAATTAAGAATTATATGAATTATGATGTTTTTATGAAATAATTATAATATATTGTTAAATATAATGATTACACATACATTATATGCAAAAACGTGTAAATTTTAAACCATAATTTGCGCGGCCCTGCGAAAAAGACATGTTATCTACGCAAGGCGTTGCGGGTGAGGAGAATGCTTTTCATCCTATACAGGGTCGCGCCATTTACAACTTTTACTTGATTTTTTGAAAATTATTTTCAATTCACTTGAATTTTTGCACCCAGATGATTCATCTCTTTAAGGAAATTTGGAAATGAAACATTTACTGATTCAGGATCTGTTACTGTACAATCCCCTAAATACATTCCAGCAATACAAAAAGACATGAATAGTCTGTGATCATTTTCGGAATTTAGTTGAGCACCTTTCAAATTCTTTGAAGATTCTAAAATTAAACCGTCATCTCTTTCTTGAATTTTAATACCAAGTTTTACAAGTTCTCTTGATATGATTGCAATCCTATCTGTCTCTTTTAATCTTGCATGTTTTACATTAACTATTTCAATTGGTGCTGATGATTTTAATGCTAAAATTGCAAGTGGTGGAAGAAGATCCGGAGAATTACTCAAATCAAATTTTCCTCCTGTTAGTTTTTCAGGTGTTTTAATTTTAATTTCTTCATCATTAATCAGTATGGTAACTCCTAATTGTTCTAAAATATCTATGAATACCTCATCACCCTGTGGTAAATTCCCGATGTTTCCTTTAATTGTGATTTCATCTCCATTAAGAACAGCAGCTGAAAGAAGTAATGCCAAACTAGAAAAATCAATTGGAACTGTAAATGTTGTCTTTTTGTATATTTGCGGTGAAACGTTGTACCTTTTATATGGAATTAATGTTTGAACCACAACTCCAAATTTTCGCATTGTAGCTATTGTTGCATCTAGATATGGCTTTGATACTAAATTTCCTTCTATTGTAAGATTAATTCCTTTTTCTGTTAGGGGGGCAATAATTAATAATGCTGAAATAAACTGACTAGAAAAGTTTCCTGGAATTTTTACGTCTCCTCCAGAAATCTTTCCTCTAATTTTGATTGGTGGCTTTCCATCTGTTGAGGTGCATTGTGCTCCTATACTTGATAATGCATCAAGGAGTGGCTGCATAGGCCTTTTCTGCAAACTAGAATCCCCCGTTAGAGTGATCTCTTCTGAAAATAAACTGGCAATTCCTGATGCAATCCTAATCGTTGTTCCAGAATTTTCTGTATTGATTTCAGGTACTATTTTGTCGAATTTTATGGGTTTTTTAATAATTATGCATGTGTCTTCAATTTCCACTTCCGCTCCAAATTTTTTACATGCTTCTATGGTTGCAGAAGTGTCTGCTGAACGTAAAATATTTTCCACTTTACTATCATTTCCAGCAAGTGAAGCAAGAAAAATTGCTCTATGTGTATAGCTCTTATTTGCAGGACAAATTATCTGTCCTGAAATCTTTGATTTTTTAACTTCACACTTCATGAACTTCCGCCTTTTTATTATTCACTTTGGAAATAATCACTCTTCCTTCCATGGTAGCAAATATCTTTTTGATGTTTGATTCATTTTCTTTTTTTACAATTGCTGCAATGGCAGGTCCATTACCAGAAACTGAAGCTGCAAGTGCTCCTTTTTCAATCAAACTAGTAATAATCTTAGGATCTGAATTTAGAATTGAAGCGGTGGCTAAACCGTTAATTATCATTGCTTCCCAATAATTTGTTTTTCTTGCTAATTCCCAAGCATTTTCAAACACTGTTGATAAAACTTTGAGGTTTTTCAAATTCCCACGTTTTCTATTTTTTGGAATAAATATTACTGCAATCAAATTGGTAGGTCCTTTCTCAAAATGAATTCGTCTTTTTTTTGCATTGTCAGTTACATTAAACCCTCCATAGTAACATGAACATGCATCATCATATGCCCCAGTAATACTCACTTTGGATTCAATTGATGCATCAACTCCTGCCAGTAAAATTTGTTGATCTGTAAATTTTGGTTTGAATATCTTTGCACATGCAAGTGCAACAGCAGTCGAAATTGCACTTGAGCTCTTCAATCCATATCCTGTTGGAATTTCTGAATCCAATTTGACTAAGATCTTATTTTTCTCCAAATCTTTCTTTGAGATAATCTTCTCAATTGTTTTATTGATTAATCTGGAACTGAGAGTTTTATTATTTGATTCTATTGTAATTCCTTTGCCTGAACTAGTCTCTATTGTTGTCTCTACCCTTAACTCTATTCCTAAAGTTGCCCCCTTTTGATTTGCAATGGCATTAACTAGTGATATTGCGCCATGAACTGTAGCCTTTGCTTTTACCATCAAAATCCTCCTAACAATGCTTTTTTCATGGCATTATAAGGTGCTTCTATACCGTGCCATATCTCAAATGTTCTTGCTGCTTGACCTAATAACATTTCATAGCCAAAAATTATTTCTGCATTTTTTTCTTTTGCCTTTTTTATAAAATCTGTCTGCATTGGTATGTATACAATATCATAAACAATTGTCTTATCATCAATACTGTCTAAAGAAATCGGACTTGATTCATTTTTTAATCCTACTGATGTTGCATTTACAATTATGTCATAATCTTTTGCAGAGTCTTTTACATCTTCAATATTGATTGCTTTTGCATCTAGTTTCATTTTCTTTGCAAACTCTGATATGTTTTCTGCCTTTTCTAAAGTTCTGTTTGCAATTGTAATGCCCTTTGCCTTCTCTTTTGCAAATCCTGCAATTATTGCTCTTGCTGCTCCACCTGCTCCAAGGAGGAGCACTTTAGTATCTTCTAAGTTTATTTTTCTTTTCTTAAATGGTTCTAAAAAACCATCCCTATCTGTATTGTACCCTTTGAGAACCCCGTCTTTGTTTGTAACAGTATTTACTGCACCAATTAAACTGCATGTCTCATCTACCTTATCCAAATACTTCATCATCTCTACTTTGTGTGGAACAGTTACATTGAATCCGTCTATCTTTATTTTTTTGAGACTTTCAACCCCTTCTTCTAATTCTCCTTTTGAAATTCTATATGCAATATATGTACAATCTAAATTTAATTCTCTAAATGCTGCACTGTGAATATTTGGAGATAATGAATGATCAATTGGATCTCCAATAACTGCATATGATTTTCCCATCTTATTTTTCTCACTAGTATGAATGATTTAAACTCTCAATTGATAATTATTTTAGATTTATGATTTTCTTTATTTCATCAAGACTGAATTGTCCTGGAGCCACTGCCTTTCCTAAAGAGACGTATGTATATGGACTACCCAAATATAGGCACAAAACCCTTGAAATCTTACCAATATCGCCCATTGCAAATGATATCAAACTATTCTTTTGTTTCTTACTATACAATTCAAGCATTCTGATTGCATCATCTGTTGAATTTGCGGTACTTACAATTTTTACATTGCTTGAGAACTTACTCATTTGAGAAATTTTCTTTTTTAATTCTACAGTTTTTGGAGTTCTCTTAAAGTCGTGCCATGAAACAAGCAATTTTGTTTTTGTCGATTTTAGATATTTTGTTAATTGTGAATTTTTTTTAAGCGTATTAAATTCAACATCTAACAAAAATGGGCTATACTCTGCAATGAGCTTTAAAATTGCTATTCTTTCTTTTTCATTTCCAGAAAATTTTCCACCCTCTGTTTTTGGTCTAAGTGTGCATACAACTCTGCTCAAATCTTTTTTGATTAATTCTAATGCTTCTGGAATTTGCTCAATTTTTAAAAAATCAAATCTTACTTCTACAAAATCAGATTTCTTTAATGCAATTTTTAATGTATGTTTAATTTTATTTGGTGTTTCTTCAGTAATTGACACGCAAGTTTTGTACATCATTTTTCAAGAATATATTCATCTGAAACTTCCATTCCAAAATGTCTTCCTGTTGCAGGCTTTGAATGAACCATTACCGTGTCTCCTTTTTTTAAGTGTGTAACTGACACTAGTTGTCCATTAGGTTTTACAAATCTAATTGTTTCAGCATCTTGTGCAATTATTCCTCCGATCTCTCCTCCTGCAGAAGCTTTGATCATCAACATTGGCCTTCTTTCTATTTTTGATCTTCCTACAGTTGCTCTTCTTGCTTTTCCTTTTGAATTTAGAATTAAAACTTCAGAACCTGTTTCTATTTCTGACAGATAGTTCGTTGTTCCATCTGGTGATAGTGTGTAACAGTGAACTGCACCTGCATTCACTCTAAACGGTCTAGGCGAAGTAAATGATGATCCTACTGATTCATTATGGACAAGAAACAAAAAGTTTGATCTGCTTCCAATTAACATTCCTTCTCCTTTATGAAGCATAGATGCAGTATCTACACATACTCTTTCTCCATCACCTACTTCTTTAATCTCGATAATCTTTGCTGGTTTCATATCGAAACTTCTTGTTCCTAGGTATAGCATTGCTTCTCTTACCTCGTTAATTGAATCTGTGCTGAAAATCACTCCATCTACTCCTACTTCTAAAATTGAGAACATCTTTCTTACTTCTTCAGGAGTTTTTGCAATTGCAAAAATTTTTGTGTGTATTTTATGGAGCTTTGCTATGATGTTTTCTAGTGGAATAATTTTCCAATCCTTGACCTCAACAATCACAAAGTCTAATCCTTTCTTTGCAACAGTAAGAATATGCTCAATATCTGAATTTGATAATACTTGAAATTTCATTCCCACTTTTTTCCCTTTTGGTTTTACCATTCCTTCTTTTTCAAGAACCACATAGTTTGATGCATTTGTAGGATAAACTGTTGCCATCTTTGTTTTTCTCTTTCCTAGTTTCTTTGGTTCAATATACAACATCTTAATTCCTTCAGACTCTAATTGTGGAAGAAATTTAGATAATTGTGTTTGTGAGACTTTGGGTAAAATAATTAATTCTCTATTCCTATTCAATTTTTTTCATTGCTTCCTTTGCAGTTATTTTTCTAAAAATTATGTCGGCTAATGCTTCAACTATTTTTTCAGGTGTTTTATGTGCAAAGATGTTTCTACCATATGTGATTCCTTTAGCTCCTGCAGTCATGGCATCTTCAGTCATCTGAAGAATGTCTGAATCTGTTTTTGCTTTAGGTCCACCTGCAATTACAATTGGGACTGGTGTACTTTTCACAATTTTTGCAAATGAATCAATATCTCCTGTATACAATGTCTTTACAATGTCTGCACCACATTCTGCTCCAATTCTTGCAACATGTGCGACAATTTCAGGATCATGTGGATCTTTGATATTTTCACCTCTTGGATACATCATTGCCAAAAGTGGCATGCCCCATTTGTGACATTGATCTGCAGTCATTCCTAACTGCTCTAACATTTCTGGCTCTTCTTTGCCTCCTATATTGATGTGTAATGAAACTCCATCTGCTCCCATAGCTACCGCTTCCTTAACTGTACCAGTTAGCATTTTTCGGTTGGGTGATAATGATAATGATGTACTACTTGAGAAATGAACCAAAACTCCAACTTTGGTTGGTTTTGGTAACGCTTTGAGAATTCCTTTGTTGATAATTACACTAGTAAGCCCATGTCCTTCACATTTGTAAATTGTGGATACGGGATCTTCAAGACCTTCAATTGGCCCATTTGAAATACCATGATCCATTGGAATGCATAACATTCTTCCTTTTCGGAGAATTCGATTTAATCTGATTTGATTGCCTGATACCATGCGTTGATCTGCTTTTTGTGCCCTACTTAAAAATAACGTGGCTCTTAAATCTGATATTTTTTTAAATCAAGCACAAATCTGTCATTATGTGATTCGTTATTCCTATCAAGGATTAAATAGAAAATGCAAAGGATGTACAACAATTGAGTCAGACTACTGAACAAATTCAAAAAAGCGACATTAAAGATATTTTAGAAAATTCTCTTAATGGTCAACGACTTGGACCTGAGGACTGTCTGAGACTCTTAGAATCAGATGATGTTCATTTGATGGGCCTTGTTTCAGGACACTTAACAAAAAAGAAATTTGGGAAAAAAGCCTCTTTTGTAAACAATATTATTTTGAATTACACCAACGTATGTATCACTGATTGTAAGTTTTGTGCATTTTACCGATCTCCAGGTGCTGAAGATTCTTACACACTTACCATTGATCAAATAGAATCTAGAGTAAAGGCTGCATGGGATATGTTTAAGATTCGTCAAGTCTTGATTCAAGGTGGACACAATCCCAGTTTGAAGATAGAATACTATGAAGATGCCTTTAGAATGATTCGAGATAAATTCCCAAAAGTTGGAGTTCATGGATTATCTACATCTGAAATTGATATGATTGCAAGAGTTGAAAAATCTTCTACTAAGGAAATTCTGTCTAGATTAAAGGATGCTGGACTGCAATCAATACCTGGGGCTGGCGCTGAAATTTTAACGGATTCTGTTAAAGACATTATCAGTCCAAAGAAAATCTCCAGCGATGATTGGATAAGAATAATGGATGAGGCACACTCCCTTGGAATTCCATCTTCCGCAACAATGATGTATGGACATGTTGAAAACAAAAATGATATTGTTGAGCACTTTTTCAAAATTGCGAATCTGCAAGAAAAAACTAAAGGCTTCATGGCATTTATCCCCTGGAATTTTGAACCAAACAATACTTTGATGCATGAAGAAGGATTGGTAGAATATGGTACCGGGGGAATCCAACTATTGAAGATGATTGCAATATCAAGATTGGTCTTTGATGGGTTAATTCCACATATACAATCTTCATGGCTCACTAACGGTGTTGGCATGGCACAACTTGCATTGCAGTATGGCGCTGATGATTTTGGTGGTACGCTAATTGGAGAAGAGGTGGTTTCATGTACTGGTGCACGCTCGACCGAACTTACTGATAAAATAATCATAGAGGCAATTCATCAAATTGGCTATGAAGTGGAAGAGCGAGATAATTTCTATAACCCTGTAAACTATAATCCGTAATCAGACCATTTGGCATCAACTAGACTCTTTGTTTTATCATCGACTTTCACAGGTTGTTGGATTTCTCTCTCGTACCCTTCTTCTCTAGTTTTCTGTGTTGCATCAATTCCCATCTTTGAACCTAGATTGACAAGAGGTGATGCTGGATCAAGAGTATCAGTCGGTGTGTTGTTGATAATTATGGTGTCTCTTGCAGCATCTGCTCTAGTAGTAATTGCCCAAATCACATCATTAATGTCGTGAACATTGATGTCCTCATCTACTACAACGAACATCTTTGTTAGTGACAACTGTCCCATTCCCCACAATCCCATCATTACTTTCTTTGCCTGACCTGGGTATCTCTTTTTGATTGAAATAATTGCAAATCCTTGGAACCATCCTGCTGCCGGCATACTAAAATCTACAACTTCTGGATGGAACATTTGTATCAATGGTAAAAATGATCTCTCAATTACTTTTCCTATGTATGCATCCTCTAGAATCGGTTTTCCTACTATTGTAGTTACATAAATTGGATCTTTTCTTCTCATAATCCCAGTAAGTGTGAATGTTGGATATGGTTCAACTGGGGTGTAATATCCTGTATGATCTCCAAACGGTCCTTCATCTCTCATGTCTGTAAGATCAACATATCCCTCTAAGACAATCTCTGCATTTGCTGGAACATCCAAATCAATTGTTTTGCATTTTACCGTTTTGATTCCTTCCTTCCGTGTGATTCCTGCAAACAAATACTTGTCAAGCCCTTCTGGTACTGGTGCAATTGATGAAAATATTGTTGCAGGTTCCCCTCCAATAATTATTGCTACTGGAATTTTTTCTCCTCTCTCTTTTGAAATCTCTCCGTGATGAGCTCCTCGTTTGTGTTTTTGCCAATGCATTAATGCATGAGTTTTGTCGATAATTTGCATTCTGTAAACTCCAAGATTTCTTACCCCGGTTTCTGGATGCTTTGTTGCGACTAATCCCAAAGTGATAAATCTTCCTGCATCATTTGGCCATGATTTTAAAATCGGCAAATCATCAAAAGAGGCATTACTTGATATTATCTCAGATACAGGACCACTTGTTTCTGCTTTGGGAAATGATGCTGTCATCTTTGATAATTCTGGAAGTTTTTTTATTTTATTTAGTAACCCTGATGGAATGTCCATCTTTGTCATGTCTGCAATTCGTTTACCAATTTCAGTAAAATCTGTCATTTCAAGTCCTATCTCTAATCTTTTCATTGAACCAAATGCATTTCCTAAAACTGGCATGTCAAATCCCTTTACATTTTCAAAAAGAATCGCAGGGCCATTGGAATACATTTCTCTTCTCAAGATTTCTGCAATTTCTAAATCCGTGTCAACTTGAGTTTTTACTCTCTTCAGTTCTCCATTTTTTTCTAATTCTAAGATAAACTCATGAATATCTTCAATAACCACAATAACTTTGATCCTAGTTCAAGTATAAGCTTAACTGGATTTGTTTGACATTTCTTAAATTTTTTTAACACTTGAATTCTAATTTTACTGGTAGAAAAATCAATTATGGCTATGGCATATGTACTGTCTGCATGGGTGATGAAATCATGGGCTTGTTTTGAATATTGTTTTTCTGATGGAACTGGTAAATCAAACGAACCTACAACATATCTTGATTCTCATATTTGTCAATGTGTTTTTCTTGAGAGGGAACGCTCACTATATGAAAAGTGATGTCATCATAATACATTGAATTAACCACAAATTTTTCTTAATATTGAATGGTTACATTGGTGGTAGTTCATTCTTTTTGTCATGACCACCAGATCCAAATTTGCAGTAAAAGCATAACTCAGACTCCATGTACTTTAATTGCTCCACTTGAATTGCTCCTAGTTTTAGTGCAATCTTTGTTAGAATTTTGTATTTTAATGGCATTGCAGGAATTACTTCTTCCATGTATACTCTATAATGATCGGGACAAAACTTGAGTGTGACTTTAGATGGTTCTTTACCTTTCTCATTTACTTGTTTTGTGAAATTGATCTGCTCTCGTATGTATTCATGTTTTGGACATGGACAATCTTTGCCTCCCGGATGTTTGTATGCAGGAATATTTTTCCAGTCAAATTCCGGAAATTCCTTCTCAAAATCGTCCATCTGGTTATCTATGGCCTCAGTGCATATAAAACTTGATCAAAATTGATTGCAGTAATCAACCCAAATGTACATAAACCCCGGATTGTGCATCAAAATTATGGCAACTGCTAAAAAGGAAACAAAGCAAAATCTTGAAAACAAGATTGCCGAATTAGAAGCAAAATTAAATCAACTTTCTACTCAACTGGAAGAAAAACCAGCTGAGGTAAAACCCGCAGAAACAAAACCAGCTGAGGTAAAACCCGCTGAAAGACCTGCTGCAACAACCAAACCTAAAGGCACTCTACCAAAAGGATTTGATACACCAGCAGAAACAAAACCAGCTGAGGTAAAACCAGCA
>Ga0224507_10000022_pt1 | contig 66338 bp, 57 predicted proteins | sample SF_Jan12_sed_USG_3_FD_170159 | JGI IMG/M metagenome (GOLD analysis project Ga0224507, IMG submission 170159) | Sediment microbial communities from San Francisco Bay, California, United States - SF_Jan12_sed_USGS_13 | ecosystem: Environmental > Aquatic > Marine > Sediment | place: USA... | reverse complement strand
TTCGGAGACGAAACCGACCTGGTCGTCGGTGAGAATCCGACTCATGCGTACACGGAGGTCGGGGTGTACACCTTCACCGTCTACGTGGACGACGGCCGCGGAGAGAATGTGAGCGAATCTGCAGTGGCGACCATCACGTCTAGTGAAGCTCCCGTTGCCGACGCCGGTTCAGATCAGACGGTGGATGAGGGGGACGAGGTGACCTTCGACGGGTCCGCCTCGACCGACGATGTCGACATAGTGAACTACACCTGGACATTCGACTACGATGGCGAGGAGGAGGAGCTGTACGGCGAGGCTCCGGTGTTCCAGTTCGACATCGCGGGAGAGTACACGGCCACGCTGACCGTGAGGGACGCTGAGGACAAGAACTCCACGGACACTGTGACGATCGCCGTCCAGGGTTCTGACAGTTGGATAAGCCAATACGGCCTCGCAATAGGGGCACTGCTCGCCGTGGCCATCGTGGCCGCAGCAGTGTTCGTGATCCTGAAGGCCCGGAAGGGCGGCAAAGGACCCACGGATATGGGCGCCGAAGGCCTGACTGCTGGCGAGCCCGAGCCTCCAGCAGAGCCCGGACCGCCGCCAGAGAGCTGAGGCAGACGCGAAACCCCTTCTTCGAAACCTTTTCGAGTTTCTTACTTTTCTACGCCCTCAGCCGTGAAGCCCGAACGACCACTAGAAACCTCGGTGCTTCGTCGGCATGAAGTGGGGGAAGTGCTCCCGCCGGGATTCGAACCCGGGTATCGAGCTTTCTCCAGACCCCAAGTGGGATCAGTCCTCGAGAGGCTCGAATGATTGGCCGGACTACACTACGGGAGCCTGGTCGCAGCATCCAAAATGGAGTACATCAGATAAACGTTTGGGGTCCACACTTGGCCAGGATGCATGCTAGCCCGCCATTCGCCTTCAACGGGCCTTCTCAGTTGTGCCCCGTGAGGAAATTCCACCAGCCTCTGTCCATGGCGAACGTTACGTTATGGTGCGCCTCTGCTTACACTGGCGAGTCGATACCAAGTCCCCAGTACGGTGTCAACCTCCTGGACGGTCGCAATCAAATCTCTTCGTCTCCGTCCCTCCAGTCGAGACCCGGAGTTCTTAGTCCGATTTTGACTACCGTTGGGAATTTGCGCTTGTGCGACGACAATCGGACGGCCCTTGATATCCTCTTCACTTCGTCGAGGGTCGCTCCCGAATTCCTCGCTATGGTCCTTTCGTCCTGTGCTAGTTCGATTCCCATCAAGACGACATCGAGCGTGTCGTAGGGCATACCTATATCCTTCTCATCTGTCTGGCCCTTCCATAATCCTGCGGAGGGTGGGCGGTCGATGATTTTCTGTGGAATATCCAACCGTTCCGCCAGCTGACGGACTTCGGTTTTGTAGAGATCTCCGATGGGCTCGAGGTCGGCCCCTCCGTCGCCATATTTGGTGAAGTAGCCGATCAGCAACTCGCTCTTGTTACTGGTTCCGAGGACCAGACTTTTGTCCCGGCTGGCATAGTGGTACAGGAGGATCATCCTGCAACGGGCCTTTATGTTGGCCAAGCCTTCCTTCTGCACGCCTTTGCCGAGAGCCTTCGAGAACGCTGCAACCATGTCCGTTATGTCGATGGTCTCGTTTGGCACTTCCTCTGCCTTGCAGAGCATCGCGGCATCGCCCAGGTCGTCCTTGGGCGAATCGCTTTCCGGCATCATCAGTGCGAATACCTTGTCCTTGCCAACTGCCTTCGTGGCGAGTCTGAGCACTACGGCTGAATCTATGCCTCCGCTCAACCCCAGCACATATCCACCGGCCCCAGCCTTTCTGAGCTTCTCTGCCAAGAAGTGTTCGATTATCTCCTCTGTGCCAGGCTTAAGAGCGGGTCTGTTCATCAGCGTTGGGATGGGTAAGTCTGGATATATCCGTTATGGTCGCCCGCACGCGCCGTCCCAAAACCGAATCATAATCTACTGCTATGCCTGTCCTTATTGGTGATGAATACAACAACCGTCACCCTAGCTCAGGTCAAATGCCAGCTGCATGACAAGGATGCGAACCTAAAGGTGATGCGGAAGGTAGTCAGAAGGTCCAATGGCAAGATCGTAATCTTCCCAGAGATGAACCTGACTGGATACCTGCCCAGGGACGACCTGTTCAAACTCGCAGAGCCTACAGAGGGGCCGACGGTCAAGAGCGTCTTGAGGCTCGCAAAGGACACCAGGAAGGACATCATCTTTGGGTTGCCCGTGAGAGACGACGCCATACACGGCCATCTGTTCAACTCGAGTCTGTTGGCGACGGGGGATGGCAGGCTGTTCAGATATGACAAGATGTATCTTCCTACTTTCGGGCCGTTCGAGGAGCGAGTGTTCTTCACAGCCGGCCGGATGCCAGTGGTCGCTGACGGCCTACATGCGAGGATTGGATTGATGATCTGCTACGACGCCTTCTTCCCGGAGCTCGCTAAGTTCGAGGCTTTGCTGGGGGCTCAGATGCTCGTCAACATATCCGCAGCTCCGACCACCTCAATACTAAGCTTCCAGAAAGTACTTCCCGCCAGGGCTGTCGAGAACGGCGTATTCCTAGCCTATGTGAACATGGTAGGTGTGCATGGGAGCCTCGTGCTAAATGGAGGGAGTGTCTTGCTTGACCCGAGAGGCGAGGAGGTATCCAGGGCATTGGACCTCAAGGAGGACATAGTGGAAGCGCAGATAGATTTGGATGACATCGCGTTGGCGCGGAGGATGAGGCCACTAATCCGCGACATCCGGCCAGAGGTGCTGACAGAGATGGGTCGCCTTCTCAGAACAGGGAGGGAGAAGGACGTTCGATGATCGTTCTCATCCACATGTCTGCATCCGGTGACAGCCACTACTCGGATATTCTTAAATATGAACATCATTCTGGAGGTATCCAAGCTGAGGTGGCCCAGCCCGGTAAGGCGCGAGCCTGGAGCCTTGTCTTGTCAAGCCTGTTAGCTCGTGGCGCTTTGCGCCTCGGGAGTTCAAATCTCCCCCTCAGCGCCATCGACGATTCGCGCGTCCTCGAGGACAACGAGGGGCTCAGATTGATTGGATCGGCAACTCAGAAGGATGGCGTGCATGAGTATCTCAAGTTCAAGTCCCGATAACGGACTCCTCTGGCCGGTCGAGATTGCTCAGAGGCTTGTCAATCAACATCACCGACATGCACTGAATGGAAACAGTCCACAAGGTGGCAAACGAGAAGCTCAAGATACTTAGCGGATTGACAAGTTCGAAATCCTTGTCTCAGTCAAGAGTCATCGCATGGAGGACAAGCATCGTCAGAGGCAACCGTTATTAGGGGAGTCGGCTTCTTCAAGGCTTGGACTGGTGGCAGATGGCGAACGAGCGAAAGGCCGATGGTCAACCCCCCGGGAAATCACGTCAGCGCGTGATCGAGGCTCAGGCGTCGTGGGTTTCCAGCCTAGTATTGTTCTTCTCGACAGTCTACGTCGTGTTGCAGGTCGATGTCTTGTGGATCGTCTTCGGGATAATGGCGCTGTCGTTGTATGTCCTCCCTATCGCATCCATGCTGGATCCATTCAAAGCAATTCCATGGGAGATAACCCTCTTGCTCTCATCGCCCATGCTCCTACACATATCCGGAGGCTCGCATATGATGGCCGAGCAGTTCGCTTGGTGGGACGACATCACATCGCTGGCCTTTGCGTTCTCCCTTTCGACAATCGGGTTTCTGCTGACTGTAGAGCTCGACATGTTCACTAGCGTTCGTATGAACCGCCCATTCTCCCTGTTCTTCGTCGTCATGTTCACGCTGTCTGCCTCGGGACTTTGGATGCTCGGAGAATACGTCAGTGATGAGCTGTTTGGCACTACGAACCTGTCGTCCAATGACGGCGTGATGAGGGAATTGTTCTGGATTCTCATTGGAGGAATCCTCATGGGATTCGTCTACGCAGCTTACACCAGGGCGATGTCCGAAAGGAGGCAACGCACTCTTGGATTCATGGGCGTTTGGGAGGTGCGAGATTGAAGGAGCGCCTTAGGCTTGCTTCCAGAGCGATGCAGGCAGGCATAATCGGCTTGGCTATTTCCGGCGTTTTCACGGGCGAACTAACCTATGTCCCCGCGGCGGTCGTGGTCTTGATGATGAGTGAATTGCCAAGCCTGGTGAGGAGGGATCTCAAGATAGTGCTACCGGTCGAGCTGAATTTCATGATAGTGCTTACGCTCTTCGTCCACATCGTCGGGAGCTTCTCGGGATTCTATGACAACATCCCTGGTTGGGACCATCTGACGCATGCTATGTCGGCGTCGCTCATCGCAGCTCTCGGATTAATCGTCGTTGTAACTATCGACAAGTACGCGGAGAGTATCTATCTTCCGAGAATGTTCCTCGCAGTGTTCATCGTCATGTGGACTCTAGCGGTCGGTGTGATTTGGGAGCTAATGGAATACCTGGTCGACTCCGCGACCGGGAGCCACCTGCAGTATTCTTTAGACGATACCATGAGGGATCTCATGTTCGACACGATTGGCGGATTGCTCGTCGCCTCCGGCGGCGCCTACTACCTCAGCCACACGTCGATGGACCATTTCGTGGAAGGACTTCAAATGTCCACAGCAAGAGAGAAAGTGGGCGCAATGATTGAGTCGCGAAGGAATCGACAATGATGATGTTCGGTTACTGCTTTTCTGCCTGTTTGAGTGCCGAGGCAAGATCCTCTTCAGAGTTCACATTTAAGAAACTCGTGAGGTGCGGGTCGACCCTTCTGAGGTCTGCCTCTTCTACGGTTGCCAGGTTCAGTAGGTGATACGCGTCCTTTGGTCGCCTCATTCCCTCTTCCAATGACTTGATAAAAGCATTGAGGCATTTGGATCGGCTGTAACAGGCGTGTAGTGGCTCTAAGAACCCCCTTACGACGGGAACCGCTCCGTCGAAGCCTTTGGCGCGGGAGATCGTAATCTCACAGACTTCCCTGCGCAGCAATGGAGTGTCGCATGGGCTAATCAGGACATAATCGCCTCTAGCGGCGCCAAGGGCAGTCACGAGTCCCTTTATCGGTCCTATGCCATATTCATCGTCCTCCACAACGAAGACCTCGTCGTCCAGGAGGTTGCGGTAATGGGTGCCTTTGCCAGGTGCGACCGCCACGAGGGTCTCATCCGTCGTCTCAGATAGCACTCTGAGAACGTGCATTATCATGGATGCGGATCGGAATGGTGCGACGGCTTTTTCACTGCCGAAGCGGCTACTCGTCCCTCCGGCAAGCACTGCCCCTGTGATCATCTAGTGAGGGATAGAGGCTGGCTATTCATCAAGCTTTTCGGAAGAGCGATGGCCGAGGACGCTCCTGTTTGCCAAAAAGGTTATAGCCACCAAGCATTTTCGAGCACAGGCGGAACAGTACGATGTCGAAGATTACAATTGCCCAGGGAGCAGGCGGGGAGAGGATGCTGGAGTTCATCAAGGAGTTCGTCCTAAATGAGCTGGAGCACGACAGCGGCGAGATCCCGCTTTCGGCCTTGGATGACGCAGCTGTGGTCGATGGTATCGTGTTCACGACCGACTCCTACACTGTTAAGCCCCTCTTCTTCCCGGGAGGGGACATAGGGCTACTGTCTGTCGCAGGCACGGTCAACGATGTTTCTGTCATGGGGGCCCGCCCATTAGCATTGTCGTGCGGCATGATAATCGAGGAGGGGTTTTCGGGAGAAGACCTTCACGCCATCATGCGAAGCATGGGCGCCACAGCCAAGAGGGCCGGTGTTGGGATAGTCACAGGCGACACGAAGGTCGTGGAGAGGGGGGCAGCCGACGGCCTGTTCATAAACACCAGCGGGATTGGGAGACGCTCCGAATACCTCGACGGTAATATCAAGCGCGTGCGCGCCTCACGGGATTACCCGTGGAATTGGCCGAACGATTCCGCCGTGGCCGATGGCGATGTCATCATCGTGTCTGGCCCAATAGGAAACCACGGTGTCGCGCTCTTGTCCTTTCGAGAAGGGTATGGATTCGAGACCGCAGTGAAGACTGATGCTGCCCCGCTGAACAGCCTTATCGAAGCTGCTCTGAGGGCGGGCGGCGTAACCGCCATGAAGGACCCGACGAGAGGTGGCCTGGCCAATTTGCTGAACGAATGGGCTGAGAAGTCATCGGTCGGAATCGCAGTTAGGGAGGAGGACATCCCCTTGGAGCCCGCCGTTCTATCGGCTTGTGAGATGCTGGGGATAGATCCTCTTGAGATAGGAAACGAGGGCAAAGTTGTCATCGCGGCCGTACCCGAGGCAGCGGAGGGAGTCCTTAAGGCCATAAGGGCGATGCCTGAAGGACGGAGCGCTCAGATTGCAGGAAAGGCATCCGCGGATATAGAAGGCGTTATTCTTCAGACCCATACCGGTGGCAAGAGGATGATCGAACCACCCGTTGGTGACCCGGTCCCAAGGATATGCTGAATCATCCATGAGGGCTGGTCAGTCTCTTGTAAGCTCGGCGGCCAACTCGTCGACGACTGACTGTGCCGACGCGGCTACGGCCGGTGTCATGTTCTCGCTGACGTTCACGATGTCCGCCGCTTCGACAGCTATGAACCGCGTGCTGGAGGGCATCCTGTCTCCGACCAACCGCCTTCCAAGGGCCAAGGCCGTGGCGATGTTGACACCATGGGGGGATGCCCCGTGTACGGTCCTCTCGAAATCGCCCTCTTCAAGATTGTAGACGTCTCCTGGAGTGCCTCCGTTTGTGACTATGGCGTCGATTATGACCACATGATCGTAACCAAGAACCATGTCTAGCAGCTCAAGCCCGCTTGCAGGGAGTTCCTCGATGTCGACGCCTGGAATTCCGATCTCCTTCAACCTCCTCGCTATATGGATTCCGACGCCGTCATCGGACAGTATTGGGTTGCCGACCCCGACCACCAGGATCTTCTTTCCTCGCGTAACATCATTATCGGTCATGCAGTGAATCCTCTCATGTCGGTTGAACATCAAAAACGTGTTGTCGAGGGGGAATGCCCCTCGCATCCAAATGCATCAGAAGTTTTTGAGCGTCTCGAGCTTCGATCCGTCAGCGCGTCTTACGTTGACCTCCAGTGCTGGAGAGCCGTTGAGCGCGTGGGTGCCACAGGAGTTGCACGGATCATAGCATCTGAACGCCATCTCGACCTTGTTCAGCAGACCCGGTGAGACCTCCCAGTTCTTGATTAGAGCCTTCGCAGCCTGGTTGACACTTGTGTTGATGGCGGCATAGTTGTTCGTCGTGGCTACGATCATGTTGATCTTCGTGCAAAGCCCGTCCTTGTCGGAGGCATAGTGGTGTATAAGGGTGCCTCGCGGCGCCTCGCATATCCCCACGCCTTCCGTCGGCTCGTTGACAACCCCTCGGATGTCGTCGCTCGTAATGCTCTTGTCGCTCGCCAGCTCAAGCATCCTCTCGGTGGCGTACTGAAGCTCGATCACCCTGGCCCAGTGGAACGCGAGCGTGTGATGTACCGGGCCCGTGACTCCTAGGTCCTTAACGGTCTTGGCAAGAGCTGCGTACTCGGCCTGAGCAAGCGGGGTGGTGTAGCCCTCGCATACGTTGATCCTACCGAGCGGTCCTACCCTGTAGATGCCGCTCGATGGGCCAGTTGTGAAGCCCTTCCATCCCACTTTCTTCAGGAACGGCATCTTCATGTATGTCCAAGGCTCGACGTGCTCGGAAATGACATCAAGATACTCACTGGGCTTGAACTTCTCAACCTCCTTGCCGGTCTGGTCCACAACACGGATGTCTCCATCATAGAAGTTCGTCTTGTTGTTCTTGTCAACCATGCCCATGTAGTACGTCTCTAGGTAGTATGCGTCTTGGTTGAGGATGAGGTCCATGTAGTCCTGGTTGGCCAGAACCACGTCGTGCAGGAGCTTCACGGTGAATTTGGCGAATTCGACGCACGATTTCGCCATCTCCTCCATCTGAGCGCGCTCCTCCTCGCTGATCTGCTTGGACACTCCTCCAGGAAGGCCGAAGCACGGGTGCGTTGCCCTTCCACCGACGATCTCCTGGACTTTCTGGCCGTATGAGCGGTGTTTGATCACCTCTGCGCCAATCTCGACGCCGACTGCGTCGACGACCCCGAGGACGTTCTTCTTGTTGGCCGGCGCGGACGGACCCAGCACGAAGTCGGGTGCCGCAAGCGCGTAAAAGTGTGCTATGTGACTATGGGTGTACTGCCCCATGTAGAACAGCTCTCTGAGCTTCTTCGCTGTTTCTGTAGGCTCGGCGTTGAACACTGCGTCGAGGGCCTTCGTCGACGCTATATGGTGCGCGGCGGGACATACGCCACACAATCTGTTGGTCAACACCGGCAACTCCTGTACATGCCTGCCGATGCAGAAACGCTCGAACCCTCTCAACTCGGGGACCTGGAGATATGCGTTCGCGACGTTGCCCTGGTCGTTTAAGAATATCTCTATCTTGCCGTGCCCCTCAAGCCTCGTGATTGGGTCGATCGTTATCTTCTTCTCGGTCGTCTTCGTGGGCGTATCGTTGATTATTGGTCCTGACATGTGAGTCACCCCTTCCTCTTGCGCTTCTCGGTCACAGTCCGCCTGAGCAGCGACTTCGGGAGCGTGAATGCGTAGAAGGTCCCGAGGGGGTCCTTCACCTGCATCATGAGTTCGATTATCTGCTCCTCACTTAACTTTGACTCCGAATCCGTGATATTCAGGAGCGAGGATAGGGCGCTGAGCATGCTGCCGCCATGGTCCATGACCGCCTTCGTCGGGCCCATGCATCCCCTGCAGGGCATGTTTGCCTTCGGGCACATCGATCCGCAGCCCGCTCTAGTCGCTGGGCCAATGCAGATGATTCCCTGGTCGAGAAGGCACTTCTTCGGGTCCGCCTTGATCTCGTATGACTGGTAGATCTTCTCGATCCGTCTTCCCGTCTCGACGCGCTCGCGATCGCACTCGTCGCACAGGGTCTTGTCCGAAGCGATAACAGTGCCTTTTGGTGGCAGGTCCGCCCCCTCTGTAACATGCTTCGCCACTGCATCCACTGCCAGAGCGATAAGGTTCACCGTCGGCGGGCATCCTGGCATGAAGTAGTCAACGTCTACAACCTCATCGAGGGTCTTGACGCTGTCATAGAATTCTGGGAGATCCACCTCGCCCTCAGGCACCTTCAGATGTGTCTGTGGCGTTATGAAATCAGGGTTGTCCGTCGAGGCAGTGTCTTTGTAGACCGTCTGGAAGACCTCCTCCTTGTTCGTCACGTTGGCCAGGCCAGGCGTCCCACCGAAGCAGGCGCACGATCCAAACGCAATCATGACCACCGACTTCTCCCGAAGCATCTTCGCCACATGTTCGTTCTCGCTGTTTCGTATCGCGCCGTTGTAGAATGATACTGTGATCGACTTGTCCGGCATCGCCTCTATATCGGCTAGCTTTCCGTCGAACCCGATTGGCCAGAAGACCACCTCGGCTAGGGCATGCACATCCAGTATCTTCGCGTCAATGTCCAGCAGGGCAACGTCGCACCCTCCGCAACCAGCCCCCCAGTACTGCGCTATCTTGATCTTGTCTGCCATCTCAGCTCACCTCCTCGTCCGAAGACCGACCTATAGGGACGGCCTTATATCGTGGCGACTGCCCCGTAGCACCGACATGCTCGATCATCCTCCACCTCTTGAGGGCAATAATGTGCTGAACGATCTCGGGCTTCGGAATACCAGTCGCGTCATGCAGCTCGTGTACTGTCTTCGACTGCTCCTCCATCTGAAGTAGCAACATGTTCCGCTCCAACTCGACGACAGCCGCCTTCTGGAGTATGAAGCTGTATCTGGCATCCGTGATCGTCTCGCCGAACACGTTCTCACCTGTCGTGAGCGCCGCCTTCTTTCCGAGCAGCCATCTGATGCGCTCGCTCTCTAGAGTTCTGAGCGCGGCCCGTATCTTCACATCCCTCGGAGTCATCTTCAGTCACTACTCCCTATAGGGGACGGCCCCAGCTCGTTGACAACGTCCGTAAACTCGATTATCGTCTTCTGGAACTTCTCTCCCTCTCCGGCCGATATCCATGCTAGCTTCAGCCTGCCAGGGTCGAAGCCGAACTGCTGAAGCAGTATCCTCAGAAGCGCGATCCTCCTCCGGGTCCTGTAGTTGCCGCCGATGTAGTGGCAGTCCGCTGGATGGCATCCCGCAACCAGAACGCCGTCCGCTCCCTTCTGGAACGCTCTCAGGACGAACTCCGGGTCGACTCTTGCCGAGCACATGACCCGTATCACTCTGAAGTACGGGGGCATCTGCAGCCTGCTCACTCCCGCGAGGTCCGCGCCGGCGTATGAACACCAGTTGCAGCAGAACACGATTATTTTCGGTTCGAAATCCTCTTCCTCCGCCTTGGTCTGACCACCGGCGTTGGGTGCTGTGCTGCTCATTGCCTCACCTCCTGCTTCTCCACGTCATCCTCAAGCGCCGCATCGATCATCGCGACGATCTGCTCGTCCCTGAAACCCTTCTGTGTGAGTGCTCCAGACGGGCACGCTCCGACACAGGCCCCGCAGCCTTTGCACAGGCCGATGTTGAGGTCCAAAGACTTCTTGGTCTCGTCCTTCTTGTCTACGATAATCTCCAACGCCTTGTACTCGCAAGTCGGGACGCATATGCCGCATCCGTCGCAGAGGGTTTCGTCCACGCTAGCCACGATACCCTCCGCCTCGAGGGTCTTCTTCGACAGGATGGTCATCGCGCGCGCGACCGCTGCCAATCCCTGTCCAATGCTCTCGTCCAGGAACTTCGGTCCGTGCGCCAGGCCCGCCAGATAGACCCCCTCGGTCGCGAAGTCGACCGGCCTGAGTTTCATGTGCGCCTCAAGGAAGAAACCTTCCTTGGTCATGGGCACCTTGAGCATCGGTGCGAGCGCTTCCGATTCTGTGTACGGCCGTGTGCCAGACGCGAGTACCAGGTAGTCCGGGGTCATCACAACCTCCTTGCCTGTGTCCTCATCCGTTACGGTCACCTGGACCTTGCCGCCCGTCTCCTCGACCTTGGGCTTCACGTCGTCTTCGAACCTGACGAATGTCACGCCCTTCTCGGCGGCGGCCTTGTAGTATTCCTCTCTGAAACCATAGGTCCGTATGTCTCTGTACAACACGTAAACCTTGGCGTCCGGGTTCTTCTCCTTTATCTTTATGGCCGCGGTCATCGTGCCAGTACAGCACACGCGTGAACAGTTCGGGTGTCCCTCCTCGCGGGAACCAACGCACTGTATGAACACATACGAGTCTCCCTTGACCTCACCCTTCTTCAACTTCTCCTTGAATTCCAGCAGCGTGAGCACGTTCGGGTTCTTGCCGTAGAGGTATTCCCCCTCCGGCTTGTACTCTTGCGCTCCGACAGCCAGTATGACCGTGCCGTGTTCGAAAGTCTCGCCAGAGTCGAGCGTGGTTTTGAAGTTGCCGACGTATCCCTCGATGTCCTTGACACCCTTGCCGATGTGCACAGTTATGTTCGGGTTGGAGGCGACCTCCTTGGCGAGCGAATCGGCGAACTCCTCCGGGTCCTCGCCGGACGGCAAGTAGTGCAGCTTCCGCAGGTTCCCGCCGAGCTCCTTCTCCTTCTCGACCAGGTTCACCTTCACACCCTGCTTGGCTAACTCGAGGGCAGCGGCCATGCCGGTCGCGCCTCCGCCGACCACTAACGCCTTCTGGTTCACGTCTATCATGAGATTCTCGAGGGGCTCCAGCAGACGGGATTTCGCGACTGCCATGCGCACGAGATCCTTAGCCTTCTTCGTGGCCGCTTCGGCCTCGTGCATGTGGATCCACGAGCACTGGTCGCGTATGTTCGCCATCTCGAACAGGTACGAGTTCAGGCCCGCCTCCTTTATCGTGTTCTGGAACAGCGGCTCGTGCGTCCGCGGTGTGCAGCTCGCCACCACGACACGGTTGAGGTCGTGTTCCTTGATCATCTCCTTGATTTTTTCCTGCGTGTCCTGGGAGCAGGTATAGAGGTTCTCCTCGGCGTAAGCGACATTCGGAAGGGTCCTGGCGTATTCCGCCACGGAGGGCACCTTGACGACACCCCCGATGTTGATACCGCAGTGGCAAACGAACACACCTATCCGAGGCTCCTTACCGGATATGTCCAGCTCCTCTGGGTATTCCTTCTTCGTGACGAGACTGTCCCTTGCAGACGCTATTTCAGTAGCTGCCTTCGCTGCAGCTCCGCTCGCCTCGGCAACGGTCATGGGTATGTCCTTAGGCGATGAGAATGCGCCGCTGACAAAGACGCCCTGCTTTGAGGAGTTGACCGGATCAAGCACGGTTGTCTGGCAGAATCCGTCTGCGTTCAACTCAAAGCCAATCACCTTGCTTAGCGCCACGGCGTCCTCTGGCGGTCTGAGGCCGACGGCCAGGACAACGAGACCAAACTCTTCCTCCTTCGGTTCGCCCTTCTCGACGTACTTGACGACCAGGTTCTTCGTCTCGGGGTTTTCGAAGACGGACGCAACTCTCGAGCGCACGAACTCTATGCCATATTCGTTCTGTGCCCTGTTGTAGTACTCGTCGAACTCCTTTCCAAACGCCCTCATGTCCATGAAGAAGATCTTCGGCTGGATGTCCCCTCCGTGTTCTTTTGCGATTATCGCCTCTTTGATAGAATACATGCAACAAACGCCCGAGCAGTAAGCGTTTCCGACCTGCTCGTCCCTGGACCCGACGCACTGGATGAAAGCTATTTTCTCTGGGATGTCGCCGTCCGAGGGACGCATGACGGTGCCGAAGTACGGCCCAGTGGCGCTGAGCATCCTTTCGAATTCGATGCTGGTCACGACGTTCTTGTAGACGCCATATCCGTACTCCCCCTTCAGGCGAGCGTCAAACTCGTCGAAGCCTGGCGACAGGATGATCGAGCCCACCTGGATCTCCGAGGTGCTCTCCTTCTGATCATAGACTACCGCTCCGGCCTTGCATTCCTCTGCGCATATGCCGCAGCCTATGCACTTGTCGTGGTCGATGGAATACACCAGCGGGACAGCCTGTGGATAGCGGACGTATATCGCCTTTCGTATCTTCGTGTTCTCGTTGTACTCGTCGGAGGTCTCGATAGGGCACTTCTGTGCACACGAACCGCAGCCGGTGCACTTGGATGCATCGACTCTCAACGCCCTCTGTTTAACGGTGACTTTGAAATCGCCTGCCTGGCCGTCCACCGCCATGATCTCTGCGTTCGTGACCAAAGTGATGTTGTGGTGCCTCCCTGTCGAAACGAGCTTCGGCGCCATGATGCACATGGCGCAGTCGTTCGTCGGGAAGGTCTTGTCCAGCTGGGCCATCGTGCCGCCTATGCTCGGTTGTTTCTCGACGAGATAGACCTTGAATCCAGAATCGGCCAGATCAAGAGCGGACTGCAGGCCCGATATGCCGCCTCCCACTACCATGACCGCGCCGATCTTGTCAGTTGCTGCCATCACTGCTCACCTCCGATCGCGACGGTTTTGTAAACCGGCGTGAATCCCTCCGGGTGCTCCATTGCGATCTTGCTGTTCTGTCTCAGGAGTACTATGTGTCTGAGTATCCTGTCGGTCGGGGTATCCATCACCATTCCGAGTTGCTTGACCGACATAGGCCTTATCCTCGCCAATTCGAGGATGAGCGCCCTCTCGAACTCGTCCTCCGTTGCAGCATCTATGATGCCTCTGAATTTCTCGGGATCGAGCTTGTCACCGTATGCGTTCCCCTTGTCGAGCAGATTGAACTCCTTCCCGACCAGGGCCTTTAGCCTGAATGTCTCTGAGGCGTCGTCAGCGGCTGCGACCTTCGCTTTCACCATATCGTCCGCGTGTACTTTGCTCTGTCCCAGCTTCTGGATCTCCTCGGTGAACTCCGTAACGACCTTGGAGAACTTCTCTCCCTCGGACGCCGAAACCCATTCGAGCCTAAGCCGACCCTCGTCGATCCCAGCTTCTCTGAGCAGCTTCTTCATCAGGTTCACACGCTTTTCCGTGTGGAAGTTGCCCGTCATGTAGTGACAGTCGTTCAGGTGGCATCCCCCAATGAGGATGCCGTCGGCACCAGCTTCGAAGACTTCGAGTACAAGGTGCGGGCTCACTCTCGTGGAGCACATCACCCTGACGAGGCGGATGTTCGTCGGATACTGGAACCTGCTGACGCCGCATAGGTCAGCACCCGCGTACGAGCACCAGTTGCACAGGAAGCCGACGATCTTCGGCTCCCATTCCTTGTCGGCTTCGCCCTTCTTCTTTCCGTGATGAGCGGTGTGATGCTTCTTCTCCGTCATGTTATCACACCTCCTCCAAGGCCGCTTTGGCCTCCGCAAGCAGCTGCAGATCGGTGTAGTGTGTCATTGTAATGGCACCCTCCGGGCAGGTGGCACCGCAGCAACCACATCCCTTGCACGCTGCGGCAATCACCTCGCTGATGCCTTCCTCGCTCTTCCTCAGGGCGCCGTAAGGACACACCTCGACGCACGTCCCGCAGCCCGTGCACTTCGTCTCGTCGACTCTCGAAGTCAACGCTTCGGCCTGGACGAATCCGTTCGCAAGAGGAATCGCCGCCCTCGAGGCAGCTGCAGCAGCCTGATAGACAGCCTCCGCGATGTCGGCCGGTCCTCTGCAAGTTCCGCAGACGTATACTCCATCGGTCGCGAAATCCACCGGTCTCAGCTTGACATGCGCCTCCTGGAAGAAGCCCTCCTGTCCGAGCGGGACCTTTAGCAGCTGCGACAGGGTTGCCGCATCTGGCTGAGCCACGAGCGGAGTCGAGAGTATGACCATGTCAACAGGCATCGTTCTCTCCATCTTGAGCGTCTCGTGGAAGTATTCCACCTCAAGCTTTCCGTCCTTGACGGATACCTTCGGCAGGTTGTCCGGTACGTATCTGATGAACTTCACTCTCTTCTCCCTGGCCTTGTTGAACTCGAGCTCGTTTTCGACGCCGTATGCCATTACATCTCTGTTGAACACAGTGATATCGACACCACTGGACGGAGCGCTCTCCTCGCCAGCTTCACCCTCTTCCCGTCGGCCTCTGCCACGCCTTCTTCGCCTTCTGTCAAGCCCTTCATCCTCCGCCTTCTTCTCGGCAACGGGCTCTTCCACGACTCCTCCCTCCTCCTCGGTCACGCCGAGCATGTTGTCGCGGTTCTCAGCGATGCTTATCGCGCTCTTGATTGCGACATTGCAGCAGATTCTGGAGCAGTACGAGACTTTCTGTCCTCTCGCACCAGCGCATTGGATGAAAGCGACGCTCTTCAGCTTTGGCAGCTCCTTCTTGTTGCAGAGCTCCTCGAACTCTGTGGATGTGATGATGTTCGGGTGCTCTTTGTATCCAAACAGTCCCTCGGGCACAAGCGGCACCGCACCCGTGGCCACGATGATGGTGCCCACCTTGACATCCTTTGCCTCAGCCCCGTCTCCTCCTATGGAGACGTCATAGTTGCCGATGAACCCCTCCACCGATGCCAAGTGCGAGCTGAGGTGCTGTGTGATGTTCTTGTGGGCGTCCACTTTGTCGATGAGCGGCTTGATCGTCTCGTTGGCACTCTTGGTGGTCATCATAAGACCATGCAGGTTCTTCACGAACCCTCCGAGCGCCTTCTCCTTCTCGACAAGGTGCACTGGGAATCCCATGTTCGCGAGCGACAGTGCCGCCGTCATGCCGGACACGCCCCCTCCAACTACGAGCGCCACAGGCGTGACATCGACCTTCGTCTCCTCCTGGGGCTCCAGAAACCGGGCTCTCGCAACACCCATCCTGACCAGGTCCTTTGCTTTCTGGGTCGCCTTCTCCTTCTGTTTCATGTGGACCCAGGAACAGTGCTCACGGATGTTGACGAACGTGAACATGTACTTGTTTACCCCGGCAGCCTCGCAAGTCCGTTGGAAGAGAGGGGCGTGCGTCCTGGGCGTGCAGCTCGACACCACCACTCTGTTGAGATTGTGCTCCTTGATACTCTCCTTGATGTTGTTGAGGCCGTCCTCGGCACATGTGTAGAGGTTGTCCGTTGCATAAGCAACGTCTGGGAGGGTCGACGCATACTCGGTCACGGCCTTCACATCGACAAAACCGCCTATGTTGGATCCACAGTGACAGATGAATACTCCGATCCGTGGCTTCTCCTTTTCGGTGTTCGTGTTCTCGGGCATGTCCGTTCACCCCCCTCCTGAATTGGCGAGAATTTCCGCTGCCTTGGCAGCCGCGCTCGATCCCTGGGCAACGGATTCCGGTATGTCGGCAGGTCCTGCGCAATATCCCGCGAGGTATATTCCGGGCACGCCACTCCTGCCGAAGTCCAGGATGCTATCTGAAGACTCGAAGAAGCCGAATTCCGTGAGCTTCAGCCCGAGCTTCTTCGCCAGTTCCACTGTGTCCTTCCTGGGAACAAGCGTCGTCGCGAGCACGACCGCATCGAATTCCTTAGACTGTTGCTTTCCGCCCACGTCGAAGACGACAATTGGATTATGGGTCTCCGCGTTCTCCTGTACGGTTGCATCGGAGTTGATGTAGCTGACTCCGTAATCGCTCTTCGCCCTCTCGACGTACTCGTTGAACCCCTTTGCGCAGGCCCTCATGTCCTTGTAGAATATCGTCGAATTGATGTCTTCGTAGTGTTCCCTGGCGAGCATAGCCTCCTTCGTGGCATGCATGCAGCACACCGCACAACAATAGGGATGCCCCACCTGCGGGTTTCTCGATCCTACGCACTGGATGAACGCCAGCTTCTTGGGGTGCTCCCCGTCGGATCGCCTCACTATGTGTCCTCCAGTGGGTCCAGCGGCGTTGATCATACGCTCGTACTCCATCGCCGTGTAGACGTTCGGGTACTTCTTGTAGCCGTACTCAGAGGCGGATGTCGGGTCCCATACATCGAAGCCCGTGGCGACTACGATTGCCGCCGGATTCAGCGTCACTACCTGATCCTTCATGTTGTAGTCTATGGCGTTGGGACCGCACGCAGGGGCACACGCCTCGCACTGGGAGCACGGTCCGCAGCTCACGCATCGAGCCGCCTCCTTGAGCGCCTCCTCCTTGGTGAACACCTTCTCGACCTCCTCAAAGGAGGTTCTGCGCTTGTCATCTGGAATATGTTGCCTGAGAACGCGCTCGCTCTTCGTGATCTCTCCTTCCATCCTCGCCTTGACGTCGTCGAGAGTGATCACATGCTCGTCCTTCTCCTCGGGTTCCGGCTCGATGCTCTCCCCGTTCAGCAACTTTTCGATGTATCGCGCGGCCTTATTGCCAGCCGCAAATGCCTCGACAGCCGACGCCGGTCCCGAAACGGCATCTCCACCTGCGAAGACGCCCGGGATGTTTGTGCTCAAATTGCCAGGGTTGACCTCCAGGGTCTTCCACTTCGTGACCGCAAGGTCTTTCGAGCCAAGGGCATCCAGGTTCGGCGCCTGGCTCACTGCGGGAATGATCGTGTCGACGTCGACGGTGAATTCCGACCCCTCGACGGGCACTGGGCGCGGACGGCCTGACTGGTCAGGCTCGCCAAGCTTCATCCTGATGCACTCGATGGCCGTAATCTTCCCGTCCTTGCCTTGAATCTTAACCGGCGATGCCAAGAACTCGAACTTGACTCCTTCCTCTTCCGCCCCCTTGATTTCAGCTCCAATCGCGGGCATCTCGTCCTTAGTCCGGCGGTATATCACAGTCACATCCGAGCCCATGCGCAAGGCCGTCCTCGCGGCGTCCATCGCTGCGTTTCCACCGCCGATAACCGCCACCTTCTTGCCAATTGCGACTGTCTCCTTGTCTGCGGCCCTGTGGAGGAAGTCCACGCCATGGACAACCCCTTCCAGGTCCTCGCCCGGGACACCCAGCTTTAGGCTTTCGTGAGCTCCTATGGCAAGGAAGACGGCATCGTACTCCTTCTTCAGGTCCTCGAGCGTCAGATCCTTGCCGACGGTCTTCCCGTACTCGATGTCGATTCCATGCGCCAACAGGTAGTCCACCTCGGCAGTCAGCACATCCTTGGGGAGACGGTAATCGGGAATGCCCCACCAGAGCATTCCGCCGGGCTTTGATGTAGCCTCTATTATCTTGACCTTAAATCCCTTTAGCGCGAGACGGTAAGCTGCCGCCAAGCCGGCCGGGCCAGCCCCCACAACCGCGACCTTCTCCTTCCGCTCCTCCTCAATCGGAGTCGGCACGTCCTCACCCTGCTGGCGGACGTAGTCCCCGACGAAAGCTTTCAATCCGGCGATTGCCACTGGGTCGTCAACTTCCGTTCTGTTACACCCCTCCTCGCATGGGTGATGGCATATGCGTCCACATACGGATGGGAGCGGGACGGTCTTTCGTATCAGGTTCACCGCTTCCTTGAACTTCTCGGCTCTTATGAGTGCGACGTACCCCTGGGCGCTCAGTCCAGCCGGACATTTGTTGGAGCACGGCGCCACTCCAGCCCTGTCAATAGTTGCAGCCCTTGGAACCGACTGAAGGAACGGCACGTAGATTGCCGGTCTCTCCCTCATGTCCATGTCGAATTCGTTCGGAAGGCTGACCGGGCAGACTTTGAAGCAGTCGCCACAGCCAGTGCATTTCTCCTCATCGACGAATCTCGCCTTCTTGAGCACATCAACCTTGAAATCCCCGGCCTTTCCGGAGATATCCTTTACCTCTGAGTAAGTCATCACGTTAACATTGGGGTGCGAGTAGCAGTCGGCCATCTTTGGCGCCAAGATGCAGATAGAGCAATCGTTGGTCGGGAATGTCTTGTCCAACTGTGCCATTCTTCCGCCTATGCTAGGCAGTTTCTCCACAAGATCGACCTTGATCCCCTTCTCGGCTAGGTCCAAAGCAGCCTGTATTCCGGAAATTCCGCCCCCAATCACCATTACGGATCTCTTCAATCAAAAACCCCCTTCAAGTCGCATGTTCAATTGCTGTTGCATTGTATACACTACAATCAACGAACCCCTCTTGCCTTTGCGGTATTGAATCCCCTCTTTTATGTGTTTCGTTGGGCTATTGGCGAATCTTGTGCGATTCACGACCCCTTTGTGAACCATCATTCCAGCGCCTCCGCGATCGCAACACTCAGGTCTTTGACCTTGATGTCCACCTGCTCCTTCGGGACTCCTTCGATCTTATTGTCTCGGGCGCAAGCCAGATGGATCATACATTTGTAACAGCCTGTGACAAGGCAATCCGCCCCCGTCTTCTTGGCTTCCTTCAGTCTTTCCACTTGTAGCTTGCGCGCGACGTCGTCGCATGTGGCCCAAGCGCTCACACCGCAGCACGTCGCCTTGTCCTTCGTGTTCTCCATTTCCACGACATCCGGTCCGATGCCCTTCAAAGCGCTTCTGGGAGGGTCGTAGATGCCAAGGTGTCTGCCGAGTCGGCACGAATCCTGGAAGGTCAGCTTATCGTTTCCTTTCTTGAACTTCAACTTCCCGTCCTGGATGAGATCATCGACGAACTCGGATATGTGGTTCATCTCGAAATCGAAGTCCCCCATAAGGTCCTGATAGTCCATGTCGAAGGTCCTCATGCACTCGGGGCACGAGAACACGACCTTCTTCGCCCCGGACGCCTTGATTAGCTCCACATTCTTCTTCATCAGCCGCTGGAGTCCCTCCTCGTCGCCTGTCCAGTTCAAATCGTGCCCGCAGCAAACCTCATCGTTGCTAACCACCGGAGTGATGCCTGCGCTGTTCATTATCTTGACCACTGCCTGGGGTATGCCCGAAAGGTTCAGTTCTCTGTCGTTGAAGATGGTGTCGAAATACGACACGCACCCTGTGAAATAGAAGACATCGCCGCTATCCGCGACCTTCAGCTCTGGTGTGAGCCATCCGAGCCTCTTCTGCTCGAAGTTGCCGTGGGCTTGGATCCGCATCATCCCCTGCATAAGCCCTCCCTGGCTACAGGCTGGCGTCGCATCCACTGCTGCAGCCTCCGTCCTCAGTCCCCTGATGAAGCCGGAATAATCCACCTTGTATGGACACATCGAATTGCACTGTTCACAGGTTATACAGGTCCAGATGTCCTTGCTTGCGACGATCGAGTCGGCCTGTCCCTCCGTCGCCTTCAGGACGATGGTTCTGGGGGCGAATTCGGTATCGTATTTGGCCACTGGGCACACCGTAGTGCATTTACCGCACTCGACGCAGTCGAAAGCCCCGGTGTCCTCGATTAGCCGGTCGACATTCGGCTTCAGTTTTGCGGGGTCGTATTTCGTCTTGGGTTGTCCAGGCATCGGGTTCGGACCCAGGTCGCGTATCTGCTCAGTGAACTCCTTCATCGTCGAGGCGAATTTCTGCCCTTCTGAGGCGGAGATCCATTCCAGCCTCATACGGTCTCTCCCAATGCCGACGATGTCCAGGAGGTCCTGGGTCGCCTTCATCCTCTTTTCCGCTTCGACGTTTCCGGAGATGTAGTGACAGTCACCGATGTGACACCCAGCCACGAGCACGCCGTCCGCACCCAGCTCGAGGGCTCTGAGAATGAAATAGGGCTCCACTCTTCCCGAGCACATCACGCGTATTACACGGGCGTTCGGGGGATACTGCATCCTGCTGACGCCTGCCAGGTCAGCACCCGCGTACGAGCACCAATTGCAGCAGAAGGCGACGATGTTGGGTTCGAAGCCATCGTTCGTCATGCTTTCACCTCCTGTTCAGGCTCCTCATCTGCAAGCGCCGCTTCGATCATCGTGATGATCTGGTCGCTTCTGAAGTGCTTCGGTCGTATGGCCCTCGTGCAGCATTCGACAGCGCATGATCCACAACCCTTGCAGAGTGCTTCCTTTATGCGGGACTTGAACACGCCGGGGGAGACCTCTTCCACAACGGGAGCTCCATATTCGCATATCTCCTCGCATCTCCCGCATCCGACGCACTTGTCTTCATCCACGACGCTCACGACACCCTCAGCCTCTATGAAGGGTTTTGACAACACGGTATTCACCCTGGCAGCGGCTGCCAAGGCCTGTGAGATGCTTTCATCGATTAGCCTTGGCGAATGCGCGAGACCGCAGAGGAAGATACCGTCCGTGGCGAAGTCCACCGGCCTGAGCTTCATGTGAGCTTCCAGGAAGAATCCCTCCTTGTTTTGTGGAACCTTCAGCAGCTGCGCGAGACTCTTGTTGTCCGGATTGGGGTGGATGGCTGCGTTGAGCACCAGATAATCCGGCCGGAGGAGGATCTTCTCCTCGATGAATTGCTCATCAACATGGACCTCGAGGGCGTCTCCGTCCGCCATCACTTCCGGCGGTGATGCCGGATCGTACCTAAGGAACCTGACTCCCAGGCGGGCGGCCTCGTTGTAGTTCTCTTCGGCAAACCCGTAGGTACGTATGTCCCTGAAGAGTACGAACACATCCGTGTCGGGGTGCTCTCTCTTGATCCTCAGAGCGTTGGCCATCGCTGTCGAGCAACAGATTCTGGAGCAGTTTGGGTGCTCGTCGTTCCTTGACCCGACGCACTGGATTATCACAACGCTTTTCGCATCGAACTTGTTGGAGGCGAGCATCTCTCCGAGGGTAGTCTGTCTTATCACCTTCGGGTGCTCACCATACAGATACTCCTTCGGCTCGTATTCTATGGCGCCTGTCGCCAGCACTATCGCGCCGTGTTCTATCTTCTCCCCGCTCTTCAGGGCAGTTTCGAAATTGCCGATGTAGCCCTTGACTTCCTCGACGGTATCCTCGAGATGAACCTTGATGTTCTTATTCTCGAGCACTTCCTCTTTCAATTTCGCGAAAGTCTTCTGCGGGTCCACGCCAGCGAGCGTACCGTATATCGTCCTTAGATGCCCGCCCAGCTCCTTCTCCTTCTCGACCAGGTGGACTTCGTATCCCGCCCTCGCGATTTCGAGAGCTGAAGTCATTCCACTTAATCCTCCCCCGATGACGAGAGCGGCGGGCGTGACTGGTATCTTTGGCTGCGGGAGCGGCTCCAGCTTACTCGCCTTTGCCACTGCCATCCGCACGAGGTCCTTCGCCTTCTTCGTCGCCGCCTCAGGCACCAATCGATGAACCCATGAGCATTGGTCTCTGATATTGGCCATCTCGAACAAGTATTTGTTAAGGCCTGCTTCTCTCACGGTATTCTGGAACAGCGGTTCGTGTGTTCGTGGTGTGCAGCTCGCAACGACGACACGGTTGAGGTCGTGCTTCTCGATCATCTCTCTGATCTTCTTCTGCGTGTCCTGAGAGCAAGTGTAAAGGTTCGCCTCCGCGTACACCACTCCGGGGAGCTTGGACGCGTACTCCATCACCTCAGGGACGTTCACGACCGACCCTATGTTGATCCCACAGTGACAGACGAACACGCCCATTCGTGGCTCCTGACCTGTCAGGTCCTTCTCTTCGGGATATTCCTTCTTTGTGACAAGCTTCCCCCTTTGATCAGCGAGCAGAGCCGCGACCCTGCCTGCTGCGCCGCTTGCTTGGGCCACCGAGTCAGGGATGTCCTTGGGACCGGAGAATGCTCCACATACGTATATGCCTGGCATTGAGGTATCAACCGGCAAGAGCTCATCGGTTTCGCAGAAGCCAAACTTGTTCGTCTTGATATTCAGCATCTTGGCGAGTTGGCGCGACATCTCAGGCGGTTTGGCGCCGGCCGAAAGGACGACCATGTCGAAGATCTTCTCGCCGATGTGAGCGCCGTCAATGAAACTGAGAATTAGGTTGCTGGTCTCCTGATCCTGCTGGACTTTCGATATCCTGTTGTTTCTGAAGACCCTGACGCCGTATTCATGCTCCGCCCGATGGAGATACTCCTCGAATTCCTTTCCGAATGCGCGCGTGTCCATGAAGAATATCGTTGTCTCGAGTCCCGGCAAGTGTTCCTGAGCGATTACCGCCTGTTTCAGCGCGGCCATGCAACAGTACGATGAGCAGTAGGTATTGACGGTTTGAGCGTCCCTGGATCCCACGCACTGTATGAATGCTATGCTCTTCGGCACATCGCCGTCCGAGGGTCTGATCACGTGCCCCTCGGTCGGGCCGGAAGCGCTGAGCATCCTCTCAAATTCGATGTTGCTGACCACGTTCGGATAGACCCCATGGCCGTACGCGATCCTCTTCGAGGAGTCAAACACCTCATAGCCTGGAGCAAGGACTATCGCCCCTACCTCAATCGTCTCATCGATTTCGGAGTCCATGCCGTATTCGATTGCGTCCGCTTCACAGAACTTCTCGCATATGCCGCAGCCGATGCACAAGCCCTTGTCGATGGTATAGATCAGTGGTACCGCCTGAGGGAACGGGACATACACTGCCTTGGCCGGGGCGAGATCTCTATCGAATGAGTTGGCGCCTTCTATAGGGCAGTGTTCAGCGCATACTCCACAGCCAGTACACTTCTCCTCGATTATGAAGCGCTGATGCCTTGTGACCGTTATCTTGAACCTGCCGGCTTCTCCCTCTACCTTCTTCAGCTCGGCATTCGTGAGGAGGGTGATGCTTTCGTGTCTTCCCGTGGCGACCAGCTTCGGAGACAGTATGCACATCGAACAATCGTTCGTGGGAAACGTCTTGTCCAGTTGGGCCATCGTGCCGCCAATGCTCGGTGTCGTCTCCAATAGGTAGACTCTGTATCCAGATTCTGCGAGATCTAATGCGGCCTGCATCCCCGCTGGTCCTCCGCCCACGACCATGGCCGCGCCGACGACTTCCTTCTCTCCCATCACTACGCACACCCCTCGGCAATCGGTCCGAGCGCTTCTAGTTCGGCAACCATTTGCTTCACGATGTTCGCGAACTTCTGCCCCTCCGAACCTGCGATCCATTCCACTTTGAAGCGTTGCGGCTCCAATCCCGCGTCCTCAAGGAACTCCGAGAGGAATGTCCCTCTCATCGCAGCCTTCTCGTTCCCGTTGATGTAATGACAGTCCGAGGGATGGCATCCAGCGACAAGCACGCCATCCGCTCCGAGCGAGAAGGCCTTGAGAACGAAAGCCGGGTCGACCCTCCCAGAGCACATCACTCTGACGATCCTGACATTCGTGGGATATTGCAGCCTCGTAGTTCCAGCGAGATCCGCGCCCGCATATGAGCACCAATTGCAGCAGAATGCCACTATCTTCGGCTCGTAGATCGGCCGCCGCTCCTCGAGATCCACACCTTTCTCCATTGCTAGGTCCCCCTGAGCTTCCTGAGAAACGAGTGTGCGGAAACGTGGTGGGTGTCGAAGCCGAGCGAAATCGGGTCGATTCCCATGGCCAAGGCCTGAAACTGTGATACGTGCATCGCCGGTATCCCCTCCTTCGTGAAGGACTTCTGCGCGTTGTCGAACTGAAGGAGGCAGAACGGGCATCCCGTGACTATGCAGTCCGCGCCCACCTCGGCGATGTTCCTGCACTTGTCCTCGGTGAGCGAGTTGGCAAGTTCCACAACGTGGGATCTTACACCGCCGCCAGCTCCGCAGCAGTCAAGTTTATCTTCGTACTCGACGCTTGTTGCACCGCATGTCTCGATGATCTTGTCTATGTTGACAGGGTCGTTGGGATCATCGATCGTCTGATTCTCGGTCGGTCTCAGGTAGTGGCAGCCGTAATGTACAGCAGCTCTGATGTTCTTGAGTGGCTTCTTCGTGCGCTCGGCAATGCTCTCCAGACCGACATCGTTGATCATCACATCGACGAAGTGCCGCACCTTGACAGGCTCCATTATGCGTCGCCGTCCCTCAGTCTTCCTGGGAATGCCAGTGTACTTCCTGCCTATCTGGGATAGCACTCGGTTAACCTTGCCAAGGCTCTTCGGGTCGGTGAGGTACTCGGTAGCCTTGAGCAGTGAGGTGAGACAGCCGTTGCAGACGGTGAGAATCTCCCTCCTTTCATTCTGGGCGAGCGTAAGGTTTCGAGCTGCCAGCAGCAACCAGGTGTTCTTGTCGGAAGAGTAGAAGATGCCTGGTACCGGACAACAGGAGAACTCCTTGATGTCTGCGACATCCAGGTCGAACCCCTCGCTTCCGCAGACCCATCTTACAGCGTACTCTATGCCAGGATACCGGTTGGGTATGATGCATCCGAAGAAATAGGCGTACTGGGTCAACTCTTCACCTCACTCTCTATGCCGATGAGCCTGTCGTAGCCTGTCGAACGAACGAGCAAGTTGATCTCACGCACGACCTTTGCGTACTCCTGATCACGCGACGGCACGTCTCCAAGCTCGAGCTCCTTCCTGACTCGCTCGATTTCAGGATCGGGCTTGACGCTCTGGCCGTACTTGACAAGATTCGTCGCGGCCATCTTGATAAATGGTGGTATCACACCCTCTCTGATCGCTATGTGTCTGAGCGCTATCATCACCTCGGCCGGGTTGATGTCCGCCGGGCAGTGCTCGTAGCATCTGTAACACGTAGCGCAGACCCACCTGGTCTCGAGTGTGAACTTCTTCAATCCGAACTGACAGAACTTGATTATGCTCCTGGTCTTGTAATCGATTTTGAGGCTTATCGGACAGACGCCGGTGCAGTTGCCGCATTGGAGACAAGTCATCACATCCTTGCCACCATACTTCACGATCTCCTTGGCGAAATCCGGGTCCAGCTGCGACTCGTCGATGATCTTGTCTTCGACCAGCTTCTCACGCAGACCGCTGATGAAGGTCTTCTCCGCTTCTCTCATATTCACGCCTCCTCCGCCTTCTTCGCGGCTTTCTTCGCCTTCTCGGCAGTCACCCCGATGCCTCCAAGAGCCGAGACTATCTCGGATGCGATCTGTTCGTCGGTGAACTGGTTCGCCGTTATGGCCTTTTGCGGGCATGCAGCAGCACATGTTCCGCATCCGTGGCAGAGCGCTTCCACGATCTTCGCCTTCGTCCCTTTATCGCTCTCGAAGACCTCTGGTGCGCCGTACGGGCACATCTCCTCGCAAAGTCCGCATCCGACGCAGAGGCTCTCGTCAATCAGCGCGGTTAAGGGTTCAATCTTGACGTTCTTGCCGGCCATGATGGATGCTGCGGACGCCGCCGCAGCCTTCGCCTGGGCCACCGAGTCGGGGATGTCCTTGGGACCCTGCGCGCATCCGGCGAGGTATATGCCATCGATGGCGGTGTCAACCGGTCTGAGTTTCGGATGCGCCTCCATGAAGAATCCGTCAGGGCTGAGGGACAGGGACAGTATCTTGCCGATTCTTTTGCCCCCTTCGGATGGCTGGAGTCCTGTTGCCAGTACAATCAGGTCGAACTGCCTTTCGGTGATCTTGTTGAGCAAGGTCTCCTCCGCTCTTATCGTTATGGAGTTAGTCTCTGGGTCCTCGCTCAGTTTCGCTGGACGACCCCTTATGAACTCAATTCCGTACTCTTCTCTGACACGGTGATACAGCTCTTCGAAACCCTTCCCAAACGCCCGGATATCGTTGTAATAGACGGCGATCTCGGTGTCGGGCTCGTGCTCCTTGATTATCTGCGCGTTCTTCATCGAGTACATACAACAAACGCGCGAGCAGTAGTTGACCCCTATCTTCTTGTTTCTCGAGCCAACACACTGTATAAATGCGACTCGTTTCGGCGTCTTCTCGTCGGACGGCCTTATGAGGTGTCCGCCAGTGGGGCCGGAGGCGTTCAACAGTCGTTCGAGCTCTAGGCCGGTGATGACGTTCTGGTACTCCCAATACTTGTAGACTCCCCGCTTCATCGGGACATAGGTGTCGAACCCCGTGGCGCAGATGATTGTGCCGACTTTCAATTCGACAATTTCGTCCTCCATCTCGTGGTCTATCGCCTCGTTTGCGCATGCCTTGACGCAAGCCTTGCATTTGCCCGTCTTAAAGTGAATGCAGTTGTCTTTGTCGATTGTGTACTTGAGAGGCACAGCCTGCGGGAAGGGCACATAGATCGCCTTCCTCTTCCCGAAGCCCATGTCGAATTCATTGTCAACCTTGACTGGACACGAGTCAGCACATACTCCACATCCAACGCACTTTTTTTCCACGACATAGCGAGCTTTTCTCCTGACCTTCACTTCATAACTGCCTATAAATCCAGTGACCTCCTCCACCTCGGAGTACGATAGAAGCGTGATGTTGGGGTGCCTAGCCAGCTCCACCATTTTTGGAGCCAATATGCATATGGCGCAGTCTCCCGTCGGGAAAGTCTTGTCCAGTTGGGCCATGCGACCACCGATGCTTGGTTCGGACTCGACGAGATACACCTTGAACCCCATCTGGGCCAGGTCGAGCGCAGCCTGGATTCCGGCCACTCCCCCGCCAATCACTAGCGAGGATTGTTCGACAGGCACCTCTCTGGCTTCAAGCGGCACGAGTTTGGCAGCCTTCGCAACACCCATTCTGACGAGGTCGATGGCCTTCTCCGTGGCCTTATCCTTTTCCCGCGAGTGCACCCATGAACACTGCTCTCTTAGGTTGACCATCTGCAATAGGTATGGGTTGAGGCCAGCCTCCTGGATGCAGCTCCTGAAAGTCGGTTCGTGCATCCTTGGAGAGCACGCGGCAACGACCACCCTCTCCACTTTGTTCTCTTTGATTGCAGCAATGATCTCATCCTGGCCCAGGTCTGAACAAGTGTACTTGTTCTCTTTGGCGGCGACAACGCCAGGCAGTTTCTCGGCAGCCTCTCGGACCTTGGATGTATCCACGGTTCCGGCGATGTTGCTACCGCAATGACAGATGAAGACTCCTATCCTCGGACCCGAAGAGTTGCCGTTCGCCTCTGTCGGCGTTCTCTTGACCTCGTTCCCTCCGAGTAACTCAGATGAATTCACATTATCACTCCCTGCTAAGGCCGGTGTGATTGCATCCAGCCCGAGTGACCCCGCAAAGGTCGCCAAGTCCATCAGTCTGGCGCATCCACTCGGCTCTGGCAATCCTGACGAGTGGGTGTAATAAAGGGGTGCTTAATATAGGTTTCGTTGTCCATGTTTCGAAAAACGCAACGCCTTCAGCGATAATCGTTAAGTTGACCCTTTATGACGCTTAGTTTGTTGTGCGGATATCCTCCACTAAATTCGAAATTCGTATATTATGGGATTCTCGATACCGTCTTTCCGTCGCCTACGGAGTACGAGAAGGAATGATTCACCTCCTGGTGGAGTTCACGGTGGACTACTGGCAGTCCTGTCCAGGGTTCCTTGCCCCCTCTTTTCGGTTAACGATTGTGAAGTGCAATCGCTCGTGAGTTTCAGACACTCCCTTTCTTCGCGCGGCGATATCGGTGCGAGATGTGGCAACTGCCCTCGCGCGAGACCATGCACGGCCCAATCGGGTTCTGGGGCGTGCACTTCGTCCCAAATAGAGGGCATTCATCACTCGTGATAATTCCTCTCAGCATCTCGCCGCACCTGCACCCCTCGGGCTCTTCGTATTCCTTATCTTGTATAGGGGCTACTATGTCGACGAACCGTTTGGCAGCGTCGTGCTTCTCCAACTCCTTTCTCACAGATAGGCCGCTGCTCGGTATGACAGGAAACCCTCGCCAGACCGAGTCCGTTGGTGAGAATGCGTCCCGCATGGCCCTGAGCGCGCTCGGGTTGCCATCCGGTCGGACGACTCGGGAGTACTCGTTCTGGACTTCTGCCCTGCCTTCGGACTGTTGTTTCGCAAGGAGATAGACTGCCATCATCAGGTCGAGCGGCTCGAAGCCGGCCACTACCTGAGGTATGCGGTGTTCTCTGGAGAGGAATTCGTACGGCGCGGTACCTATTACCGTGCTGACATGGCCCGGTTGAATCATGCCGTGGAGCTTGATCTCCCCCATCGAGGCTATCGCCTTTAGCGCTGGAGGGACAGTTCTGTGGCAACTGAGGACTGAGAAGTTCTCAGGCGGATTCGACAGAAGCGCCGAGGCCGTCGTCGGTGCGGTGGTTTCGAAGCCGATGCCAACGAAGACGACTTCCTTCTGCGAATGCCTTGCTAGGTCCACAGCATCGTCCACTCCGAAGACGATTCTGATATCGCCCCCTTCCGCTTTGATTTCATTCAATGATTGGCTCTCGCCCGGGACCTTCATCAGGTCTCCGAAGGCAGCGATCGTGATCCCCGCCTTCGCCAGTGCCATCGTCATCTCTATCTCCTGAGGAGGGGTCACGCAGACTGGACAACCCGGTCCTTGACGGATGTCGACCCCGATCCTCTGAAACTCGGAGTCAAGTCCAAATCTGATGAGCGTGTCCTGATGCGTCCCACAGACGTGCATCAATGTGATGTCGAGTCGCATCTTCTCAAGTTCGCCCATTATCTGACGGGACATCTCTCTGTCTCTGAGCCTAAACATCGGGCACCACCATGCTGATGTCTCTTATTATGCAATCTCGCCCTCCCGTGACCTTCGCCAGTTCTCCGCACTTAGGGCACTCGAACGCGGATGTCAGCTGGTGGAGCGAATCCTCCCTCGGAGACGCCTCCCCTTTGAACCCGCATCCGCACTCTATCTCTCCTTTGACAGTCCTGAGGTCGAGCATAGCTCCATCGAGCAAAGAGTCCTTTGATAACACCTCGAAGGCGAACTTGAGCTGGGCGTGCCCCAGCATCATGAACTCTCCAAGTTCGAGAGTGACTCTCTCGACCTTTGAGGCGTTTCTGCTCCTCGCCTCCTCGATAACGCTGCTCACTATCTGGCTCATGACCGAGAACTCGTGCATGTCCTATGCCTCGATATCGTCCTGCGCGAGCAATTCGCGGAAGAGCTGGAGGGTCTTCTCAGCCTCCTCCTTGTCGAGGACCTCGATCGCGTACCCTGCGTGCACGATCACGAAATCTCCGACCTTCGCGTTCACTAGCGATAAGTTCACCTGTCTCATGACCCCGCCGAAGTCAACCTTGGCTGTCGTTCCGTCGATGGATTTTATCTCTGCTGGGACGGCTAGGCACATTGGGTCGTCGGTATGAGCGGTCCGTTCATATAGTTTTAGCCGAGCAGGCTGCCAGCTATCGCATTCTGACCGACGGAGATCCCTCCATCCCCGTTGGGTACGCGTTCGTGAGCGACGAATGTGAGTCCGTTTCTCTCCACGGTCTTCTCGACCCAATCGGCGATAGGATTGCTGTACGAGACCCCTCCCGTCAGGCCAACCATTTGGATTCCCTTCTTGTCCGCGAAGTCACACGCCTTCTCAGTCAGAGCAGTCACGAGAGAGCCGACGAACGAGGCGGCCAGATCCGCTCTCATTGAATCCGAATCATGCTTCGAATCGAGCAGTCTCCCAAACATCGGTACAGTCATCGCTCGCTCAACCCCATCCTGCATTTCGAACTCCACCCCGAAATCCTGGCCGACCTTACCATTCTCCAACCACCTCTCAAGCTTGATCGCAGGCTCCCCCTCATAGCTTCGCTTGCAGCAAACGTCGAGTATGCAGGAAACCGCGTCGAGTACGCGACCCATGCTGGAAGCCTCCACGCTCTTTGACAACATCTTCGAGTAGACGTTCGCCTCATCCGCGCCGACCAGTGTAGTCTCCGTCCCGATCATGAGCTGCAGCGCGGTCACCACCCGCTTCGGGTCCAACACAGCGCGGTCTCCACCGAGAAGGGGTATACCTTGAAGCGTGCAGAGCCTGTCGTATTTCGAGAATCCCGCGTGCAGAGTCTCTCCGCCCCAGGACGTGCCATCGTCACCGTAGCCTGTGCCATCCCAGGTGAGGCAGACCATCGGTTCGCGGATCCCACGGTCCACCATTAGCGATGCCGCGTGCGCGTGGTAATGCTGCACTTCTATCATCTCGCACTCGTATTCCTTGGCCAATCGTTTCGCCATGATCCTGGTCGAGTACTTCGGATGCTTGTCCAAGGCGATGGCGTCGACGTCGTCAACGCCCAGGAGTCTTGACAGATGATGGATCGCATCTCCCAGATAGCGGAGCGTCGGATGCTGCTGCGACTCTCCTATGTATTGTGTAAGGAATATCTCACCATTCCTTGTGACCGAACCCGTTACGTCCCACTGTGCGCCCACCCCGATGACAGTGTTGGCGTGGTCGGTCTTGAGCGGAAGTGGGACGAATCCGCGGGATTTCCGGATGAAGGCGAATGCGTTTCCCCGCAACTTGACCACGCTGTCGTCGCATCTGTGGATGATTCTTCGGTTGTGCATCAGATAACAGTCCAACCCGAGGTCGAACGCCTTGGGATTCTCTATGACCATTGGCTCTCCGGGGGGGTTCGCTGAGGTCATTATCACAGCGTCCGCTTTCAGATGCGTAAAGAGAAGCAGGTGCGCAGCTGAGTACGGCAACATAATGCCGACGTTTCCCAAGCTGGGTGCGACGCCCTCCAATGCGGCCCGCTCCTCCTCGGCCTTCCGAAGGAGCACGATAGGTCTCTGGGGCGAAACGAGCATCGACTCCTCCTCGTCACTTATCACCGCGTACCGTCTGGCGGCCTGTAGGTCTCTCGTCATTATCGCGTAGGGCTTGTCTCCTCTGCGGTAGATATCTCGTAGCCTCGATGAGTTGGTGAGCGCGCACACGATGTGCATCCCACCCCATCCTTTCAGGATGCCAACCTGTCCGCCATCTATCCTCTCTGCAAATTGCAGGAAAGGATCTCCTGGGACGGTCCGTCCTTCAACATCCCACAGCGCATACTTCGGCCCGCATTCAGGGCATGAGATGGTCTGTGCGTGGAATCTTCGATCCTCCGGAAGCCCGTATTCAGCCAGACACGATTCGCACATTTCGAACTCCGACATACTCGTCCTATCGCGATCGAAAGGCACGTCGGTTATGATGGTGAAACGGGCGCCGCATTCTGTGCAGTTTGTGAACGGGTACTGATGCCTCTTGTCCGCTACTTCTCTGAAATCACGCGCGCAGCTTCGACACAGGGCTGTGTCGGTGGGTATGAGTGAAATCCTGCGCCCCTCCCGACTCGGGACGATTGTGAAGTCACGGTAATCGCCGTCACAATCTTCCACATCCGCCCGGTCTATGCGAGCCAGAGCTGGCAGCGCGTCCCTCAGCTTCGAAAGGAATTCGTCCGCATCCCGGTCCACGAAAATCTCCACATTGGACCCGTTGTTGAGGACGTAACCCTTTAGCCCCATGGCCTTAGCTACCCTGTATACGGTCGGCCGAAATCCAACACCCTGGACAATGCCATATACTGTGATTTTCATCTCGCGCCCTCTAGAGTCCGAGCGCCAATATGAGCTCGTCGACCCCCTTCTCGTGTCTGGCGTCCATCATCACGATCTTCGCTCCCGGATTGGCGCTCATTGCATCTCTGTCGAGTATGCCTGGGTCAACCTGCATCGCCTCCGCAAGGTCGATCTTGTTTATTACGATGACATCGGAGAATGCGAATATAGCGGGGTGTTTCCTGACCATGTCGTCTCCCTCCGTCACGCTTATCACTACGACCCTTGTATGGGAGCCGAGCGGGAAGTCAACCGGACAAACGAGGTTGCCGACATTCTCTATGAACAGATAGTCCAACTCATGGAGAGGAAGCTCTTCAAGTGCGTGGTCTATGAGATGTGCATCTAGGTGGCATTCCTTACCTGTGCTGACATTGACCGCTGGAATCTTGTGTGAAACGAAGCGCCTGTAATCGTCGTCGCCCGACACGTCCCCAGCGATGGCTGCACATCTCATACCTTTGGCCTTCAAACGCTCGACGAGCTTCTCGATTATCAGAGTCTTGCCTGAGCCTATGGCTCCCAGGAAGTCGAAGGATCGTATGCCATGCTCCTCCAACAGAGCCTTGTTCTGTTCGGCCAAGTCTCTGTTAGCTGAGAGGATATCCTTCTCCATATCGACAGTGACTATCTTGTGCATGTTGCGGAGAAGCGGGCTTAGCAGAATAATCTTTTCGCCCCAAAACGACTTTGACAAGGCCACCAGTCGCCTTGCCATGCGACCATACTTCGGCAGTGTTAAGTCGCTTGGACACAATTCGATTAGTCACATGGAGAATGTGCCATCGAGTGATTCGGTTCCCGCCCTCTTGAGATGGATGGAGAAGTGGGGGAAGGCGGAGGCTCGGAAGGACAAGATCGTCGGAGCTAACATAATCGGCGAGGCCGTCGCCGCCGTGTTTTTGTCCGCCTTGCTGTGGTTCTTCGTCGCTCACAAACTGGAGGAAACCGGATTCTATACCGACGAATTCGGGATCTTAGAAATGACTCTCATGTACTCGGCCGGATTCCTCGCAGTGGCCCTTGCGGTTCTCAGAGTAATCATCCGTAGGCGCAACATGCTGAGGCCTCTGGATATGGCTAGTTTCGTTTTGTTCGCAATAGCGCATGCAGTTCTTCTCGTGAGATTTCCCTTCGATTTTGGCCATGTCGCCGACGTCCTGCCATCCTCTCTGCAATGGACGGTGGAATGGATGACCGATACCATTGGAGCGCTAATCTTGGCTCTTGGTATCGTCGGAGGCATCGTTGGCGCCCTGGTCACCTTGCTGATCTATCTGGGTGTTAGAGAGGGACTCCGCTCATCTGCTGAGCAGCAGACGCAGCCTCCTATGTCAGACTAGAAAGCCGTGATCTTCTCGTTTACTGCGAGCCCCTTCTCTTTCAGTCTCCGCACGAACTCCTCGGCCGGAAGCTGCTCGGGCACGAGCAGTCCCTTCTCCTTGACCATTCCCTCTATGAGCATCTCCGTGGGAACCGCACCACCTATGCCGACAAGATACCCGGTGGCGTTTGTGCCGTATCGGTCGTACGACTTCTCGTGCGACGCGAACGCCCACATCTTTATCATGGTCCGCTTTCCGTCCTTCTTGCCGGTGATCTCGACGACCGTTCCGCCGTGTCCCTTGATCTTGCCGGCCAGATCAACTGGCCTCGGCATAAGGGCAACAACAACGTCCAACGGACTTACCTTGACACCCTTCACATCCACGGGCTCTTTGCGGTGGAGCCCGAGTTTCTTCAACATTCGGGCCACCATCGCGAATTCGTCGTCGACACCTATCCGGAAATCCGCGTTACGGATCCCCTTGATGTGTTTGGGCATCAGGAATGTCTCGTCGTGCAGGGTCTTGTAGACAGGCAGGGTGCCTATGGGTTGTGGGAACTCGTAAGTTTCTTTCTCGCGAAGCGGTGGTATATACTCTATCTTGCCATCTCTGAATACCGCCGCGGGCACGCAGAGTTCGTCAATCCAATCGATGGGGGACCACGTCAACACGAATCCGCCACCTTCCACGACACCATTGTCCCCGTCGATGACATGCGCTTCCTCTACACTGTCCAGCTTGTTCGCGGCATATCGGGCGAGGGTGTCAGAGATTCCCGGCTCGAGTCCGACGGCGGTTATCGCAGTAATGCCGGCGTTCTTGCACATCCTGTCGACCTTGTCGAAGTCGTCGAAAGCCTCTTTTGATATGCAGAAATCGACGTAATTCACCCCTTTATCGACGGCTGTCTCCAGGACCCTACCGTTCAGGTCCCAAGGAAGGGAGCAGACGACCACATCCGAGTCGGCAAGGGCTTCCGCGATTGCCTTCTTGTCAGTTGCATCAGTCTTCACAACATCGATCTTGTCGCTGCCCAACCTCCGGGATAGCGCCTCAGCACCCTCAGTTCTGGAGTCCGCGAGCACGAGATCGGTCACCTTGGCGTTTCCTGCGAGTTCCTCCGCGCATACGAGGCCAGTTATCCCACAACCCAATTGAACGACCTTCATGGTAGCACCGTGGGCCGTGCATGGCGTACATTCAATTTGTGACTTTCGTCTTTCGAACATGGGCGCACGCCGTCATAGTCGTTCCCTCTCGTGAGGTGCTACGCCTGTTTCTTTTAGGCCTCATCGGATCCGAACTCTGCGTGGCACGAATCACGAAATGTGGCGCACGATCAACAACCGAGGATGCCCCATCATCGATGAATCAGTAACGGGCAGCATTTCATGGTAAGCCATAGCTCGTTTCTCCAGCGAAGGGTTGACATCGAATGACGCAACTCGACTGCTTCAATCGCCGCACCCTCACGCCTGCTGTGATAAAACGGCAGTGATGCAGTCGCCCTTGGACAACTATCTAATACTGATAGCGGATGGCGGGGGCACCCGGCAGGAGTTCAATGATAGAAGCTGCAGTCTCGCTCGCCCTGTGCGCGCTCTTGATATACGGCCTGGACCAAGTCATAGCGAAGGCCACCGTCAGAGCCCTCAACGCCACATCGATGGTTGCCATCAACTTGGTCGTCTCTTTGCCATTGTACATCTTCATATTCATCGGAGCCGTCCTCCTTTGGGGAGAGTACCTCGACCATCTCGAATACGTCCTGTACGGCCTCATCGGCGCGTCGACAGCAAGAGGGGGATTCTACATCTTCCTTGAGGCGCTCGAGAGTGGCGTCGTGAGCATGGTCGGCAGCATAACCGCAGCGTACCCAGCCCTGACGGCGCTCCTCGCGATAACGTTCCTTGGGGAGAGACTCGGCCTGCTGAGCTGCCTGGGCATATCAATGATCATAGCGAGCATGGTCGCCCTCTCGTTCTCCCACGGCCGCTCGGCAGGGAACGTGACCGGCTTCAGTCGGTCTTCCCTATTGCTCAGCTTGGCAACGTTCTTCCTATGGGGCGTCGGCGCGATATTCATCAAGATGGCGCTCGAAGGCCTTCCGCTAATCGGCTACCTTGGTCTGTATGTCTTTGTGCTGCCACCGATAGGCTTCGTCTACCTTCGTCACAAGCGTGCCTCGTGGAGCGTCTTCTTCCCCAAGTGGACGGTGCCAGTCATAGGTGCTATAGTCGTGGCAGAGCTCTGGCAGCTCGGATACTTCGCAGAGACCTCCGCGGTATCACAGGGCGCAGCGTCGCTGGTTTTCCCCCTCATTTCTGCGTACCCGATCGTGACCATACTTGGAGCGCGCGTACTCCTGAGCGAGAGGCTGTCGCGGCTGGACTGGATGATTCTCAGTATTGTAATTCTGGGCATTATCTTGATCTCGGTAGGATAGGTCGGACCACGCTAGAATGACGGCATTAAAATGCGCCTTTCTTGCGGCCATGCTTGACGTTTGACTGGGAACAGAGGATTTGAAATCTCTCATAGCCAGTATATCGGAAGTCGAAGAGAATCAATCGGATTTTCGTACAGGGGGCAAACGCCTTTCATTTCTCCGCCTCTATGGCCTCTTCTCACTGGTGGACTCTGTGGGATTGCAGACCATGAAACTGACAAAGGCCGCCTTTGAAAATGCCCCATCAAGCGTTGGTCACGGCTAATTCAGCCTCGTATCAATGCCGTATATCAGGGCTGTGATTCCGTCCTCGTACATGCTATTGACCCTTTCGCACTCAGTAAATCCAACTCTCTCGCAGAGAGCTCTTGTTGTCCTGTTGGCGACATGTGTTGTCAGAAGGATCTTTCTCAGAACAAGGCCATCTCTTGAGAAGTGCATTTTGAGGCCCGCGTCCACCACGCATCCTATCTCAATCCTTCATACCTCGATGTGTGGTCTCCTTCCAGTGGAGATACGTCGAGTCAGTATGATTTTCGCCACGCCGTCATATTGAAGTCTGTACCAATACCAATATATCCATCCTATCCATGCTACCCGATGGCAGAGTGGGTGTCTCAAGACGCGGTTCCTCTGCTGATGGGGACCTCATTCGCTGACAATTACGAGGGGAGGACATGAAAGGAAAGGCATTCTTTGCAGGAGCCGCGGCGCTGGCCATGTTGGTCATGTGCTCGGGACAGGCAGCGGCGGAAAATCCGCTCTTGTTCAACGTGGTGTGCCCAGAGGGGTACTTCGTCGACGGCTCGGTAGTCGCTGATGGCGAAATACGGGACAGCGGAACGCTCTTCGTCAGAGCCGCGAATGACGTGATGATTGACTGGTCGGACGACATAGTTTACCACCAGTGGAGTGCAGGCTCGAAGGTGAGGGTCGAGGTTATCCTGACCGAGCCAGCGACGGGCGCTTACGTGTATACCCTTGCGGCGCACTTCATGATCGAGAAGCAGGACGCAGACGGGACGTGGGACGTAATCTACGACCCGAGATCAATCGGCGAGGACCTGTGGATTGAGGGTCCGGAGAGCAGGGACGCGTACAAGGCGGAGATCAACTCCGAGGGGCGACTCTTGTACGGGTTCAACTGGGACACGAGGACCTTGTCGTCTGGGGACTACAGGCTGAGCTTCTGGATCGGCGAAGTCCCATCAGAGGACCCTGACGGGAACCCGATAACGCCTTTGGGTGTTGATATAACCGCAGGCGCACCTGGTGACACCAAGGCTGAGAGCGGTGTGATACTCGCTGAAGTCGAGTACTTCAATGACTTCCAGCTCTCGACGCTGACGCTTGAGCTGTTGTCAAAGGAGCATGGACGCGGAGTCAACGGAAAGTGAACCTGTTGGTAGACAAACTATAGAAACTCCTTAACTCGTTTTCTGTCCGTCCAATCTCGTCGCTGCACTTCATAATCTGAGGAAAGTCCTCCAGAAAGCCAACGTTGCCTACCATGATGCAATACCCCGTTTGTGTTTTGGAATGGCGAGGTAGGCTATTGCGTGCAAGGATGCAGGAGCGCCGATTGAGCCGATCTCCAAGGTGCTAGACACTCTTCGAGCAATACCACAGAACGATGTTACGACCACATCAGGCCAGAGCCCGCATTCTCCCAAGGTCGTATGGCTTGGCAGGCTCGGAAGCCCCTTCAGGTCCAAACCCGTCAGTACAATAGATGCATTAATTTCTCGGACGGACGACTACACTAGCTATGCGTAGGTGTGGAGGCAGAGGGATTTGAACCTCTGCCGAGCCAGTATGTCCGAAGCCCGAGAAAATCAAGCGGGATTTCGTACCGGGGACAAACCCCTTTCCATTCCCTCCAGAATGTTATGGTGAAGTGGCCCCAGCCAATACCGTAGTTGATCAAGAATACGACGAACGAAAGCCACTATTCGACATCCAGTTACGATTCGCGAGGACGGCGCATCGTTGCTATCTGGACGACGGAAGGGGGTCCTGATTGGCAATACATTCGGATTTCGTATCCCAAATTGAACATGGGCTTTCGAGATGATAAACGGCATTGGATAGGCCACTTCCAGACAGGCGAAAACCATAGTTCTTATAGTATACTGGCCATAAACATTTTCAGTGCGGAAACTTTGCATACGTAAGACAAATGGTGTTTCTCGCAGGGGTGAACAAAATTGAGGGGACACATTTCGAAAGTGGGCCTAGGCATTTTGATTGCCTCCCTTCTCGTCGTGCCTAGTTTGGCAATGACTATGCACGCGAAGGGAGAGGGAGAGCCAACGTCGTGGACTTTGGCAATCTATGTCAACGGGGACAACAACCTTGAACGGTATTGGGATGACTTCAGCCGTCCAGCCCTCGAGAACATACCAGCGAACTCTGATGTGAACATAGTCGCGATGATGGACTGGGTCGCCCAGAATGGAAGCTCGCTGTACGAGATTTCTGGCGGTGTCGTCACTCTGGTCGACACTTATGAGGAGATGAACTACGGAGACGGCGCCACGTTCCAGTGGTTCATCACGGAAGTCACGACGCTCTATCCGTCCGACAAACTCGGGATAACCATGTGGGACCATGGATATGCCTGGAGGTACATCAGCGATGACCAGACCTCCGATGATGAGATTACGATGGACGAACTGCAGACCGCCATCGAAGGAGCTGGCGTCTTCATAGACATCCTGTCATTCGACGCATGCAACATGGCCGCCGTAGAAGTCGTCTACGAAGTCGCACAGACCGGCCTTGTGGACCTGATGGTCGCATCGGAGGAGACCATACCGGAGAATGGATTCCCGTACGATTTGATGTGGACGCAAGTCGCGCAGGACCCCACGAGAACGCCGGCGCAGGTCGCTGTTGACATGATCGATGGTTGGGAAGCCTATTATGCGCCTCTGAGCTGGGCCACGACGGTAGGATTGTCGGCGATCGACGTCGGGGTCATTGGAAGCTCGATAACGACACTCGATACATGGATCGCGGAGATGCATGCAAACCTCGGGGCATACGCGAGATACTACAAAACTGCGCTGAAGGATTCATATTCTGCATGGGCGACATACAAGCATGTCGACATGGCAGACCTCGGCGACACACTGCTGGCGAATTCCAAGATTAGCGACGCCGACCTGAGGACCGCGACTGCCAACATGGTCGCTCTTGTGGACAGCGCTGTTCTGGCTGTCTGGGGAGGCCAGGGAGCCGAGGATTCGAGAGGTCTAACGATATGGTGGGGAGTGAGGGGAGACTGGTCCTTCTATTCTCCAGCATACGCCGAGGTCGATTTCGCAGTCGATTTGGGCTGGTATGACTTCCTCGTGGACTACAACTGAGGGGCAAGAGCCGGTTGAAACAGGGAGATCCGCTCTCCCTTTCTTCTATTTTCCAAAATGCATCAGGTTGCCTTTCGTTCTTATGGGGCTTCAAGAATCACGAACTGAATTGTCTACTGTATGCCCGCCGTTCCGCCCCTACGGCCTCTTCTATTGAGCAGAGTGGGCCGAGCGAGCCTTACTCGGCAGGGGTAGATGCTATATAACGGTATAGACCAATGCTCCCGAAAGACACGGAGCCGTGGGGGCAGATGCCATACTGCGGCCGAGTATTACTAGGTGAGAAGATGAGAAGTATAGGAGTTGGTGAGACTGCTGTGTTGGCGGGAGCATTCGCATTCCTGCTGGCATCTGCATCGTTGGGCTTAACTGCAACTCCTGTCAGCGCAGCTCTGACGGGAGAGTGGGTTGAAGAGCCATCTATGGACGGGCCCCGGGCGCAGGCCGTCATCCTCTATGGCGCAGAAGGAGTCGTCTATGTGATGGGAGGAGTGAACAACACTGACCCCTACAGTCCCACGGACGAGGCAAGTTCTTACGACTTGGATGCTGGATCGTGGAATTCATTGGCCCCATTGCCAATTCCAACACGGGGGGCGGCTGGTGTTGTGGGTCCCGACGGAAAACTGTACATATTCGGTGGAGACTCCCCAGAATTCGCAGTCCAGATATATGACCCCGACACCGATTCGTGGCATCTGGGAACCAGTATGCCGACAGGCGTCTGGCAGGGCAGGGCAGCCCTGGGTTACAACGACATGATATATGTCATAGGTGGCAATAATGAAACCTACGGCAACATGGATACGGTGCAGATTTACGATCCTTTGATGGACTCATGGTCCATGGGAACCCCGATGCCTTCGGCTCGCAACTCAGGGGCCCTCGTGAGCCTCTACCAGGGGAGCAGCTTGTACTACTTGGGAGGCAGCATTTCCTCATGGACTGACAGCAGCGCCACGGTCTACGTCTACTCAGTGGATGGAGACTTTTGGTACGGACTTGGAGATGAGATGCCAGTACCCGTGGCCTCGCAATCGTGTGCTATTGCCGTTGACGGGAACATCTTCGTGATGGGCGGCGGGGGCGATGGATACAACATCGGCCCGGGTTATGACACAACCTATTGGTATGACACGTATGATGGCGATTGGCACGACGGCCCCGCCCTCCCAGTCGGTGTGAGGCACGCGGGCGCTGTCGCGACTCCCGAGGGAATGCTCTACATCTTCGGAGGCAACAACGATACGGATGTGATGAGCACTGTTCTATCTCTTGAGGTCGCGCATTTGGAAGTTACCCTCTCGGGAACACCAGTGGCCCAAGGCGGTTCCTTGAATCTCGGGGTCACGCTGGATTTAGCATTCGCACACCCGGACGGCTACTATGCAGACGCATATCTCATTTCGGACTCTGGAACTGTGCATTCAGTGTGGGAGGTCTGGGTCCCTGTCCTTGAACCCGCGGAGTTCGTGCTGGATATCCCGGCCGCAACGCCCGCAGGCGATTACACACTCGTTGTGGACGTGGGATTCTATCCATCGGACTTCCCAGAGAAGTCATTAGACGTAACCGTGACAGATGCATACACGTTCGAGGAACAACTGGAGATGCTGAAGACAAACTTGACCGAACTCCTGGACGCTCAGGCGACGGACATCGCGGGCCTTGAGGCGGCGCTCGATGCTCTCGAGGCTCAACTCTCCGACGCTGACGGCAACATCACCGACTTGCAGGCTCAGCTGGACGAGCTGCGGGATGTCCTGACCGAGATGCAGGAATCCATGAACGACGTACAGACATCGTTGGACAAGAAGGCCGACAACTCTCTACAGTATGCCGTCATCGGCCTGCTCATCGTAGTCATCGTCCTCATGGTTCTCATGATGGTCATGGGCCGCAGATCCGGCGTGTCACCGCCTCCTCCAAGCACATGAGATATGCGTCGGGACTGATGAATCGGATTGAGAGATAGACGACACTCGTTGGTCTCTCACGAGAGGTTGATTGCCCCTCGCCAAACCCCCTTCCTTTATTCCGTCTGTTTTGCCTTGTATCGAAGCTCCAGAGGGATTTGAATCTCTGCCGAGCCAGTATGTCCGAAGCCGGAGAAAATCAATCGGATTTTCCACCGGGGACAAACCCTTTCATTTCTTCTCATTTCTGCGACTATCTCTCAATCAGGTGGCGACTCCTTTTCGACCGATTTTCCCTCAATGGCGTTGATTTTCTTCCTCAACACGACAAACATCACTATCATCACTGCTGCCAATGCTGCGAAGATGGCTGCGATGCTCCCGAAGGCGAGCGTCTTGGTGGCATAATTCTCTAGATCTTCGTTCACAGAGTCAAGTTCGCCTTGTGTACTGTTCAGATTATCTCGCAAGGCGGTCAGATCGTCCTCCGCCAAGCTAAGCTCCTCTTCGAGTTCATGGACCGGATTAGTGAAGGTAACGGTTAAGGTGACTGTCGTTGGATTGCCTGCATCGTCGGTTGCAGTAGCCGCGATGTTGTTGGTGCCCTCGAATAGGGCAATCTCGACAGAGAAGGACCCGTTCGATTCTACATTCACCACAATTCCATTAATCACGAGTGTTGCTCCGGGTTCAGTCGCACCTGATACGGTTACGACAGAGGATTCAATGACTGCACCTTCAATCGGATTCGAAATCGACAGGACTGGAGGCACAGTATCCGTTGGTACAACATACCGGTTTGCCGCTATGTCGTGCCGTCCGAGAGGAGCGCTATCATATTGCTCCCATACGACAACAGCATTTCCAGCGCCATCAACGGCTACTTGAGCCCAGAAGACTGATTCAGCTGCATCATTAGTGTCAATGGGTTCAGCTGCACCCCAACCAGTCCCCAGTACGTATCTGCTTGCCCAGAGCTCGTTCGTATCGTCTTCAGATTGTATCCACACGGCAAAACCATTCCCAGAATCATCGACAGCTATCTGGGGGTACAATCCTCCTGAGTCGAGAGTCACTATGAGTTCCGGTTCGCTCCAGCCACTCCCGAGGACATACCGATTGGCCCATACCTGCATGGTGCTACTGTCATGGTAATGGCTCCATACCACGATGGCGTTTCCAGCACCGTCGGACGCAATCTGTGTCGCTCCACTAGATTCGTCTGGGTTATCTACTATCTCAGCCGTGTCCCAACCTGATCCTGTGACATATCGCCTGGCCCAGATATTCTGCTGCCATACATCCTCATCCATCTGATTCCATAAAACGATAGCATTTCCTGCACAGTCAATGGCTACTTCATGATGGGAGACATATCCTAAGTCGTCTTCAACGAGCTCCGGCGTGCCCCATCCGGCCCCCCAGACATATCTATTGACCCAGATGTTGCTCCGAACGCCATCGCTCTGCATCCATACGGCGATTGCGCTTCCTGCATCATCCATGGCAATTCTGTGGCCCCAGGCAGTTTCCGTGCTATTCTCGATGAGTGTAGCCGTGCCCCAGCCCGAATCAGCGGTATATTGAATAGCCCACAGATTTGTTCGAATGCTGTCGTTTTGCATCCACATGGCTATTGCGTTTCCCGCGCTGTCCCCCGCGAGTGCGGGCCAATAGCACGTTCCCAAGTCATCAGTCCTTATGAGTGATGCAGTGCCCCAGCCCATTCCGACCACAAATCTATTGGCCCAGATGCCATCAGACCTCTGCCATATCGTGACGCCATTTCCTGCATCGTCAACAACAGCCTTTGGCCAATTGCAGTCCATTCCATCATCGGGGCTAATCGGCTGTGCGGTGCCCCAACCGATTCCAGCGTAGTATCGATTAGCCCAAATGCTGTCAACTCCCTCCCATACGACGATAGCATTGCCAGCATTGTCCATGGCAATGCTGGGATCTTGTGCACTCCAAATGTCGTCAGTCTCAATCAAAACAGGCGCCCCCCATCCTGAGACGGATTCTGCATCGGCTGGAATTGCAGAAGATCCAAAGACTTGCACAATCAGACAGGACAGGACGCCAATTGAGTAGGCAATTCGTTTAACCATTTCCCTCGACCGCTTCTCGGATACCCTTCCGCCCCTAAGACTTTTCCTCACGAATTCAGAGGGATTCGAACCTCTGCCAAGCCAGTATGTCCGAACCCTGAGAAAATCAAGCGGAATAGCGTGCCGGGGACAAACCCTTTTCCTTCCCTATGGTTCGTTTTCTTGACTGCGGTTCGTGTATACTATTGCCCTGATGCACTCTCAATGGTCTGTAATCGTCCCTCGAACTCGCTCAATCCTCGAAGTCTTCTCTGTATCGATGGATAATCACAAGGGAGATTATTCCGAGCACGGGGGATACGACCAAGCCTCCGCCACTCACTGTGGCCAATATGGACGCGATTACTGACAGCTTGTACTTCACTCTGCGTATTGTCTGTATTCCGCCCAGAATCGCAATCGCCCCGCACAGTACCTCCAATCCGCCGCAGCAGACGAGGGGGCTACTACCGGGAGTGAACAAGAGGCTGTCAATGGCGAATAGGACGACAGCATTCATGAATGCGAAGAATCCGGCGATGATGAGCATGATCCCTGCCGGAGTTAGCTTGGATAGGCCCGTGCCTTCAAACACGACTTCGGGCCCGGCTACCTCGGCACCTTTCTGATAGGGGGAGGTCAATGCGCGGGAAGGGACCCCTGAAGGCGCAACCCTGTCAAGTTCCTTCCTCATGTCTTCGATGTTCCCCAGAAGCAGGTATCTATGCGTCTTAAAGCTGAGCGGACGTCTCTTGCCCAAGGATACTCTGAGCACCTTCTTCTTGAGCCCGACCGATGAGACCTTCTCGAAAGGGATGAATACACGATTTCTGCTTGGGTATCCTATGCATATGCCGGCCTCTTCAAGCGCTACCTTCGGCGGCCAACAGAACATGACCAAGAGCAACGACCCAATCATCACTAAGATGAATACTGCAGAGTAAATGATGAATCCCGGTTCATCCCCAAGCAGTATGCCAGTCATCACTCCTGCGGTTATCCCCACCAATACTCCGACCAGGCCGCTGAGATTCAAGCCAGCCACTTCGACGGAAACATTCCCGGTCCAGCCACCAAGACGGAAGAAGGACAGTGCTTCATCATCGGTGCTGGTCCAATAGCTGTGGACAGAAATTAGGGCAAACAGGCCAGCGAGAACCAAATAGTGCAAGCGGCTGTAATCCAAATCCCCATCTGTCATTGACAGGACCCCAAGAAGAAGCCAAAAAGCGGCAAACGCTCCAAATGTCAGCGCCATTTGTCTCAACGACTTCTTCAGCTTGGCCTTATGCTCCGCAGCCGAGTCAGATCCGTCACGCGCAGTTGCCACCGGTTGTCTTACTTCTATACTCCTCGCAGGATCATCACGCAATCCTGATGCACACGAGCCGCAGTAGAACAAGTAATCGGCATTCTCCGCACCGCACTTCGGACACTTCATGCCATCCCCCTCGACCTCTCACCGGATGCCCTTCCGTCTCTATGGTTTTTCCCACGCATTCAGAGGGATTTAAACCTCTGCTGAGCCAGTGTGTCCAAAGCCTGGGAGAATCAAGCAGGATTTCGTACCGGGGTAAACCCCTTATCGTATGGGCCGAATCTCACCGATGGCAAAGTAGTGGACCTCATCGAAGTCGAAGGTATCATTGGCAACTATCCTATCGTTTAGAACAACGGCAATCCCGACATGCAGAGGGCCTTCCCCTTGCGAGAACTCCCTGGGAATTGAATCACCTACGCATTTCTCTGACACCATCAAGTATCGGTGGGTCAGTCGCTTGTTCTCAAGCTCGATGATGAAGTATTTGGCACTGTTGTCATCCTGGATTTCCCTCACTATCCGTCCTGTGACCTGAAGGTATGCCCCGTCGTGCTTGCCTACCTGAGCGCGCGAGAACGCATTCTCTCAGAGCACGGCCTTCTGGATGCCGAACCGCTCTTGTGTCGCAAGGATGACCCCGCTCGTTTCTACAGCGCCAACCGTCTGCAGAAGGTCAAGGCACAGGTCGAGGCAGTTTCTGGAGTCAGATTCGAGCTTCGTGCCCTTCGCAGGACCTATGGACAGATGCTGCTTGACGGCGGCGGCGACCTGGAGACCGCCTCGGGCGCTCTCGGACACAACAGCCTCAAGACCACACAGAAGTACTACTGCCAAAGAAGCACTGATGCTGTGAACCGTGAAATCCTCCGCATAATGGACGGTTCAATGCCAGCATCCCCCGGTACAAAAAACCCCGTGATTTCTCGGTCTGACGACTATACTGGCTATGCCTGAGAGTGGGGGCAGAGGGATTTGAACCCCCATCGACGGGTTTCCACCACGTGGAGAGCGACTCCACGCGTTCAGACATGGGTCATCGCTCCAGTTACTCATCACTGGTCAGCAAACCCAACGGAAATCATTCCCATAACTGGAGCCCGTTAGGATACCAGACTACCCCATACCCCCGGTTGCGCACCATCGCAAGGAATATCCTACTTCTTCCGCAGCTTCTGAGCTCTCTTGCGTCTTCTCATCTTCTTCTTGCGCCATTTCCAGCGCTGCTTTCCTCGCTTCTTCCACGCTCGAGAACTTCTCTTCATGTGTCAGACTCCCTTTGCGACTGTTTGGGCGTACATCGCTTCCTTTTTATATGCCTTTTGATGGGGCGCAGCGGGCCGGTCGGGAATTTCGGGCGCTGCGGCGCCTTTCGAACCCGAGACCACTGGCTGTCTTCGGTCCAGCAGATGAACCATAGAAGGCCAGTGCTATATCCGGACTAAGCCACCGGCCCATCTGGCCGGATGACACATAAGTCCCCCTCGTATAAAACCTTGGCTTAACCCCCTGTCCAGGGGCGAGCCTGTCCCTTCTGACCGTCCCGGCCATGCGAACGCTTTAAGGATAATACTCTTCATACCTTCCTTCGTTCAAGATGGAAGAGATCGAGATTGTCGAACTCAAGAAGATGGATCTCAGGAATGCGGTTATCATCGACGGCTTCCCGAGCGTTGGGCTCGTCAGTTCCATAGTCGCGAACTACCTCATCGCGCTTCTCAAAATGGAGTACATCGCCGTGATGGACTCGAGCCTCTTCCCGACAGTGTCGCTCATCCGTGACTCGGAACCCCTCGGCCCTGCGAGGGTGTACGCGAGACCGAACCTCAAAGCAGGTGAGCAGCAGGTCGTCGTCTTCTCGACGGAGCTGCAACCGTCCGCGAACCTGTTGAGGCCCCTCGGCAAGGCGATGATTGACTTTGCGGAGCACCAGAAATGCAGCCTCATCATATCCGCGGGTGGATTGATCGTGGAGGGAGAGGAAGCCGATGAGGGGGACACCGAAGTGGGCGAGGTGTCGGTTTATGGCATCGCCAGCACGGAGAGTGCCGAGGAAATGTTAAAGACGGCTGATTACAGGCCTTTCACAGAGGGAGTGATATCAGGCACGGCCGGTGTTCTGCTCAACGAGGGCCGGAGACGCGGCGTGGATGTGATTACGTTGCTTGCCGAAGCAAGGCCCGATATGGCTGATGCTAGGGCTGCGGCGTTGATACTCACAGCCATCGACCAGATGATAATGCACCTGAGTCTGAACGTCGTGCCTCTATGCAAAGAGGCCGAGAGACTCGAAGCCCAGCTGAAGGTGCTGCACAAGGATGCGGAGAAGAAGAGCAGAGACTCCACACCCGCGGTCGCGGGATACTACTAATCGACGGTCGACCAGCGTTTGAGGAACATTATTATAGCCATCGCCGATTGTAACCCTGTCGGGCAGAAAAATCGCAACGTTCGGAAATCCGACAGGCTGGGAGAGGAGGTAAGCCACTGAGCAGGTGTTCCGATTGATAGACCTATTCTTCACTGGAATACTCACATCAATCATCCTCATGTGGGTAGTAGTAGCACGTGGCCACTATCTTGGGCGGTTGGCGACGCTGTTCAAGCGATACATACTCGTCGTCTCGTCAGTCTTCTGGTTTGGACTCGTTGTCTTCGCTGTCATCTTCGTCCTCAATTTCGACTACTTCGACAGAATACACGATATTGACGACGCCGTTGAGGCAGCAGTCACGAGCTACGAGGCCGGCATCAACCCCTACGAGGAGCGGGTCGTCCCACGATTCCAGGATAAGTATGCCCCGAACGTGAAGTGGACGATGGGCCCCTACAACTATCTTCCATTGGATTTGTACGTTTACGTGGGATTCCATGAGTTCCTCGGATGGATAGGCTCTCCATTGTGGTTCGTTCTGTCGAATCTGATGTTGTTAGGAATCGCGTTCGCGATTCTCAGAGACACTCTGAAGGCTGATTGGATTGCCTATGCGCCGATAGCCGGGGTCGTCATGTTGTTCTACTCGTTTGACAACGCTTCTCTCACGCTGCTGTTGATGGTCCTTTCGATGTTCGTGTATAGACGAATCCAGTGGCACCCAGGAGCTCTGGCCATATTCATCATGGCTCTTGCCACGATGACGAAGATCTTCGCAGGAATCCCTCTTGTGGTGCTGATTCTCTACGAGCTTCAGCGCGGATTGAAGGCGAGAGACTGGAGGCGCCTCGGCGACACCGCTGTCTCGACAGCGTGCGGCGCTGGGGCCGCGCTTCTCCTGATGCTTCCTTTCGGTGTCTTTATAGTGCTCGACGCCGCAGTTTTCTTCCACGCTAGCGAGGCGCTGCGCGAGGGCACTTCCGTCGGCGGCACAGTATTGAGCGAGCTGCTGATGGAGAGCGAGTACTATTCGATGGTCAGTGCGGCGATAGTTTTCGCCGTATTAGTCATAAGCATGCGCCTTAGAAGCTTCAACGACCGCGTCCTGCTGACAATCACGGCATTTCTCATGGTCGCAGTGAAGAGCAGCCTTGCACCTCTGGTTGTGGCCGGGCTGTTCCTGATGCTGCGGCTCAAAGAATCTGCGGACGCAAAGACCTTCGGCCGTCTCAGACCAGAAGCCCGTGCTGCCGAACCCAATTCCGCCCCTGCTTCTCGGAACGACGACACGATTGCGCCCGCGCGTTAGGGCTTTCGTCTTCCTTCACCACGCGCTTGTGGAGCTACGAAGCTCCTATTTCCGTCTGTTGCTAAACAAATATCTATGGATTCAACCATCCACGAAAGGACACAGAATAAGTTGCAGAAGCTTCGAGGGGTTCGTATGTCGGCAAAATATGCTTCAATAAAGACATCAGAGGTCCCGGGTCCCAAATCCGTAGAGCTGGGGAAGATGAGGGAGCGTCTGATCGCGAAGGGCGTTGGAATCGTCGCGCCAGTATACATCGAAAAGGCCGAGGGCTCGCTACTTTCGGATATCGACGGTAATGTCTTCATCGACATGGGCAGTGGCATCGGTGTAACGAACATCGGTCACAGACCCGCCGAGGTCGAGGCCGCAATCAAGACCCAGGCGGAGAAGTTCATACACACCTGCTTCCAAGTGACTCCGTATGAGAGCTACCTCCGCGTGGCGGAGAAGATCGCAAAGGTCGCTCCAGGTTCAGGCCTGACAAAATCAGTGCTGTTCAACGCGGGCGCGGAGGCAGTTGAGAACTCGGTCAAGATATCTAGGCACTACAACAAGAGGGCGGCGGCCTTCTCGTTCAATCACGGTTTCCATGGCAGAACAATGATGGCGCTGGCGCTTACGGCCAAGGAGATGCCATACAAAGCCGGCTACGGTCCACTCCCAGAGACCTACAAGGTGGAGTTCGCATACTGCTACCGATGTCCGTTCAATATGACCTACCCTTCCTGTGAAGTTGCCTGTGCGGACAAGATAGACGAGACATGGTCGTCCCCGCAGTTCGAGGGCAAGGTGTCGTCGCTCATAGGCGAGCCAATCGCTGGGGAGGGCGGCTTCATCGTTCCTCCAAAGGAGTTCTATCCCAAGGTCTCCAAGATATGCAAGAAGCACGGCGTCGTCTACATAGACGATGAGATACAGACCGGTGCGGGAAGGACGGGTAAGATGTGGTGCGTGGAGCACTGGCCCGGCACAGAGCCAGACATACTCGTGAGCGGAAAGGGCATCGGCGGGGGCTTTCCGCTCTCGGCTACCACTGGCAGGCCAGAGATAATGGACGCACCTCAGGTGGGCGGACTCGGAGGCACCTTCGGGGGCAATCCAGTCGCTTGTTCTGCTGCCCTTGCACAGATGGAAATCATCGAGAGGAGCATGGGCAACGTTTCCAAGATCAACTCCTACATGGTGAAACGACTGGAGGAGTTGCATCAGAGGTTCCCGACGATCGGAGAAGTCAGGGGCGTGGGTGCGATGATGGCATTGGAGCTCGTCAGCGACCCAAAAACGAAGGAACCAGCGGTGAAGGAGACGGGCGCGATCAAGAACGCGGCGTTGAAGAAGGGCTTGCTCATACTTACCTGTGGGACATACAACAACGTGATTCGAATGCATCCATCGATAATCATGCCACAGGACATCCTTGAGGAGTCGATGGACATACTCGAACAGAGCGTCGAAGAGGTCTTGAAGGTGTGAACTCGCCTATTAGGAGGGCGGCGCCAGTTGAGATGTAGCCAGTCAGAGCCTCTTCTCGCGGGCAACGGAATCTGCCATGGCTAGGTCCGCCTCGTCGTTGATGTTGACGGCCAACAACGGGTCGTTCAACTCGACTGTCAGGGTTTCAGGGTCCGGGGTGACGACATTCAACCCAACCCACACCGATTGCCCATCCCCATCACTCTCAACTATCAACTCGCTCTTCGTGCAATGGTCGTCCGATCGAATCGGCAGGATCGCAGCGAGACTCCTTCCATCGAACGCCTCTAGAACCGTGGTCACATGCTCCTTTCGAACGAAGGGAATGTCGACGTTTAGAGTGAGGAAAGGACTGTGAGCGTCGAGCAGTTCCAGAATGTCTTGATGATATCCTTCCCCAGAGGTTTCAATCACTTCCACTCCTATTTCAACTGCCATTAGCGCGGTCCGGGGAGTGTGCGGTGAAGTGGCGACGAAGACCCTGCTGAGTTCTCCTGCTCGCAAGGCATTCAGAGATCTCTCGAGCAACGTGACTCCTCCGACCTTCAACAATCCCTTCTCCACCGGCGTATTGAATCTGGTTGCCTTGCCGCCAGCCATAACAATCGCTATCAAATTATCAACACCCAAAGCAACAGAGCGGAGAGTCTCCCAACTTCATTTGCCGCTCCGAAGACGTCCCCAGAGACGCCGCCGAGGTGTTTCCGGGCGACGATGGTCACCGCCGCGCCTCCGGCTACGCCGACCAGTAGTAAGATCGATGCGAGTCCGACAGTCATGAGGCCGACGACACCCGCCAGCACAACTGCCACAGCGAACCTTCGGGCGGTAGCATTCTCGACGAACACGGAGCCCATGCCTTGGTGGGCGCTTGGCCCAATCAGCATGGACGTGTTCATTGCCAACTTGCCGCTCACCTCGGATACGACAAACCCCAATGCGAAAGGCACATGCCATGGGATCGGCAGGATGGTTACAGATTCACCCGCTCTCGCGCACATCTCGACCGCAAGGGCGAAGAATAGCAATAGGTACACGGCGACTGCGATCACCGCGGCGACACCCGCGCGCGGGTCCTTCATAACCTCCCGTCTCTTCTCGCGAGGTCCGCTCGCCATTACACCATCAGCGAGGTCCGCGAGTCCTTCAGTATGGATTATGCCAGTGACAGCATAAAGCGCCACCAATAATAGCCCGCCCAAAATGAGGGGGTCTCCATCCCCGAAGGCAAGGTCAAGGGAGATGCAGATAAGGGCAGCAATCAGGCCCACAAGAAGGCCGACCAATGGGAACAGATATTGTTGCTTGGCCGCAGCTTCCAGGTTCACTTGGAGGCCAGGCAGTCTGATGCGTGTGAGCAGTCCGAGCAGTGCTCTCGTCATGCTAATCACTCGAAAACTCGTGTCATAGACGCCGCCACGAGGGCGCCAACGGCATCATCCATGAAAGGGGGCAGGTCACCAATGACTCCTGGCTTTTCACGATCATATCTGACATAGTTGAACAGACCCTTTTTCCCCGCGATGTACTCGGCGATCGACATGCCGATAAGCTCGTCTGCGACCAGGGATGCCGGGTCATCCGACAGCGACGACGCCTCGTCACCTCCAGACGATATCAACTCATCGAGGTACGACGCTGCGGCGATCATCAGCCAGACGTTCGAATCCTCGAGATATCTTGACAGCAAATCCCTCAATCGGTTTCTGGCGGCTGCGATATCATCATTCCCCGCCGTGCTTACATACAGTCTGAAGCCTGTTTCCACTAGGTCCTCAAGCTCTATTCCATGTCTGGTAAGGATGGATATCGCGCTTTCCATGAGTCTGTTTGCCCCCGTGGCGGCGAAAGAGTAAAATACACTTTCAATATTTCAAGTTTGCTTTAAGGTGGCCGCATGAAGCAGGTTGAGGACTACATCTCGAAGATTCGAGGAGCTGATGTCGAAGCTGCAGAATCCGCCAGACACATCCAGGACACCCTCACGAAGCCGCCAGGAAGCCTTGGGAAGCTCGAATCGCTTTCAATCAGACTGGCCGGCGTGTACGGCAGATCCCGCCCGTCAGTCGGCTCGAAGACGGTTTTCACGATGGCTGCTGATCACGGAGTGACAGCTGAAGGCGTCAGCGCCTATCCTTCTGATGTCACGCGCCAGATGGTGCTTAATTTCGCTTCTGGTGGAGCTGCAATCAATGTACTCGCACGTCACATGGGAGCTGAGGTCAAGGTCGTAGATATGGGCGTTGCCTCTGATGAGGCTTGGCCGGAGCCCATCGTGAACCGCAAGATCGCGATGGGGACGAGGAACATGACGCATGGCCCAGCAATGTCCTTGGATGAGGCTAGGAAAAGCCTCGAGATCGGTGCGGAGCTGGTGGCCCAGGCTGTTGAGAATGGAGCAACAGCAATAGCCATCGGAGACATGGGTATAGGCAACACGACTGCTGCAAGCGCGATAACCTCAGTGATGACAGGGAAGACCCCGGCGGAAGTCACTGGAAGAGGCACTGGGATTGACGACTCGAAGCTCAGATTGAAGGTAGCCGTGATCGGGAAGGCCATCAATCTCAATTCGCCAGAGTCCTCCGACGGCATCGATACACTCTCCAAGGTGGGGGGCTTCGAGATAGGGGGACTGGCGGGGGTGGCTCTTGGTGCAGCATCGTCGAGAGTGCCCGTGTTTCTGGACGGCTTCGTTTCCAGCTCAGCAGCCCTCATCGCTGCCGAGATTTGCCCGAAGTCAGTTGATTTCATGATCGCATCCCACCTGTCGGTGGAACCAGGGCATGCATTTGTACTGGAACATCTTGGACTGGCACCAGTGCTTGATCTGAACATGAGGCTGGGCGAGGGTACGGGAGCCGTCTTGGCGTTCGGAATGGCAGAGGCGGCATGCAAGATACTCTCAGAGATGGCCACGTTCGACAGCGCAGGCGTGTCGGGGGCTTGCGAAGGGGATTAAAAAGAGATAGAGTGAGGTGAAGTGAATTGGAGAAGACATTGGCGAAGAAAGAATTCGTGATTTGGACTGCCTTGTTGGTTGCCGTATCATCGGTGTTAGCCTTCACTGGAGGCTACATGGTGAGCGCAGTGTTGACTGAGGATGAGGCGGGAATACTGCTAGTTGATGACTACGGTAGAACGATCAAGCTGGACAAGATTCCTGAGCGCATTGTATCGGCGGCTCCAACCCCCACTGAGATTCTGTTTGCTGTAGGTGCGGGCGATCTTGTCGTGGGTGTAGATGACTACAGCGATTACCCAGCAGAGGTATCCAACATAACGAAGGTGGGTTCGTACACGTTGAGCACCGAGGTAATAATCAGCCTTCAGCCGGACCTCGTGGTGTCTAGCGACCTCGTTCCGATATCGCAACTCGAATTGCTCGAAGACCGCGGCATACCATTTGTAGTACTTGCGACCAGAACCCTGGACGATGTGCTCAAAGACATACGGCTTGTCGGGATTCTTACAGGACATGTTGAGGAGGCAAACGACCTTGCAGACAGCCTCGAGGAGCGGATTGATGCGGTAACGGAAAAGACGATGGCAGAGGATGTTGTGAAGCCGAGAGTCTACCTTGAGTACTATCCATACTGGACATACGGTCCTGGTTCATTCGGAAATGACCTCATCGCGCTTGCAGGCGGGATGAACATCGCGGAGAACACGACAAGCGAATATCCCATGCTCTCAAGCGAGTTCATTATTGCTCAAGACCCCGAGATCATAGTCTACACGATTGGCTACATGACCACAACCACCGCCGAGGAGATATCGTCCCGGTCTGGTTGGTCTGGAATCACCGCGGTTGTCAGTGGCGACATATACTCGATGGATGACAACTTGGTCAGCCGATATGGTCCGAGAATCGTGGACGGTCTGGAGGAACTCGCTTCATTGCTGCACCCTGACCTCTTCGCGTGATTCGGGGGCGATTGGACCTGGGGATTGGAGACGCGCCAGTAATGCCGAAACGTCGTGATAGGTTCGCCTTTTTCAGGCGGAACCCGGTGATGTTCATCGGCCTGTTGGTCGTCCTCCTGCTAGTATCGGCCTTCCTGGCCATCCTTGTGGGTACGCTGGGTCCGATTGGCCCTGGCGATCCGGAGAGGATATCCTTCTCGGACGCTCTTGATGCTATTCTGGGCTTGAAGAGCGACCACCCCGCGTACTACTCGTCCGTGTTCTGGGATGTAAGAATACCGCGTGTGTTGCTGGCCGGCCTTGTTGGGGCGTCCTTGGCCTGTGCAGGGACGGCGATGCAGGCAATATTCCGCAATTCCATGGCGGATCCATTCATCATAGGCGTTTCGTCAGGCGCTGCAGTCGGTGCAGCCTCTGCAGGCCTGATTGGCCTGACCGTCGTTGTTGGAGCCTTCACGGCACCTATGCTCGCATTCGCCTGCGCCCTGGTGACAGTTTTCGTTGTCTATAAGATGGGCACAGTCAGAGGAAAGGTGTACGTGGATACGCTTCTGCTATCGGGTGTGGCCATAGCAGCGTTTCTTGGTGCGGTCGTCTCCTTCTTGATATACTTCGCGAGGGAAGACTATCATCAGCTAATTCCATGGTTGCTGGGTTCATTGGCGGTTGCGAAGTGGAGCTACGTTTGGATACTGGTCGTTCCCGTTGCGCTCGGCTCATTTCTGATCTCTCTATATGGCCGCGAGCTTAACGCGCTGCTTCTGGGCGAGGAGACGGCACATAACCTCGGGGCGGATCCAGAATTCTTGAAGAAGGTGATGCTCGCTACGGCAGCCTTGGTCACCGCAGGGGCGGTAGCCTTCACAGGCATAATAGGTTTCGTGGGCCTGATAGTTCCGCATATGATGCGCATCCTTGTCGGAGCTGATCATCGTGTTCTGGTGCCAGCTGCGACGCTGTTTGGCGCGAGCTTCCTGATATGGGCTGACGCGTTATCGAGAACATTGATACCCGCTCAAGAGCTGCCCGTCGGCATCATAACCGCACTGTGTGGTGGGCCGTTCTTCCTCTATCTGCTGAGGAAGAATCGCACCGGAGGTATGATGTCATGAGACTGAGTGTGTCGAATCTGTCATTCTCGTTCGGAGACTCGAAGGTGCTCCGAGACATATCTTTCGATGTGGCGAACGGCGAGTTTCTTGGTCTCATGGGACCGAATGGGTCGGGCAAGACAACCCTCCTCCGCTGCCTGACTAGATATCTTCCTGATGGAGCCCATGCGATCCTGGTTGACATGAAGCCACTGCATACCTTTACGGACCGAGAGGTCGCTAGAACCTTTGCCGTCGTTCCTCAGAGCTCGTCCACGGACTTCCCTTTCACGGTGAAGGATATCGTGATGATGGGGCGGATACCCCACGTCCATAGCAGGCTCGCCACATCGCGAAAGGGAGACGCGGAAGCGGTCTCAGATGCTATGTCAGCGTCCGGCTGTGCGCACCTCGAGGACCGCCCGTTTTCGGAGCTCAGTGGCGGAGAGAGGCAGAGGGTGATAATCGCCAGGGCGCTTGCACAGGAGCCAAAGGTCCTCCTTCTGGACGAGCCGACAGTGTATCTGGACATCAGCGGGCAGCTTGAGATGATGGACCTGATAACGAAACTCAACAAGGAGAAATCACTGACTGTAGTAGCAGTGCTTCACGATATCAACCTCGCGGCGAGGTACTGTGACCGGATTGCCCTGTTGAACCAGGGCAGACTCGAGGCGATAGGGCCACCTGAAAACGTGCTCAACTCTGAGACAATACTTGGCGTTTACGGCGTGGATGTCGCAGTGAGAAGGGATCCGTTCACGCACAATGTCTTTGTGATGCCACGCTCGACATGCGCCCCTGCAAGAAAGGACGGAGTGAGAGTGCATATCCTCTGTGGGGGAGGATCTGGTGGGCCTGCCATGAGGTCGCTCGTCGAGAACGGCTTCTCGATTTCGGTCGGGGTTCTCAACGTGCTCGACTCTGACCATGAATGTGCAACAGACCTACGCGTGCGAATAGTCGCAGAGGTGCCGTTCGCTCAAATCAGCGACGATATGCACGCAGAGAATCTCAGATGCATTGACGAGACGCCATTAGTCGTGGTGACACCCTTCCCCGTGGGACCGGGCAACTTCAAGAACCTCGAAGCGGCTATGTATGCTCTGAACGCGGGGAAGAAGGTATTCATAATGGCCGGCGGCAGCACATCAGGTATTGATTTCGTTGGTGGCAAGGCCGATGCCTATCTCAGTAATCTTATCGCTTCTGGAGCGGTGAAGGTGGACAGCGTGGACCATATGCTTCAGCTCTTGGCACATGAGGGGGCGGTAAAGAGATGACAGAGCCCCTTCGCGACCTCAAGAAGAACACGGAGCTCCTAATCCTGATCAGAGTGTTGGAGGATCCAACAGTCAAGTTGCGCGACGTTTCTGAAGATCTCGGAATAACCGTTCAGGCTGTAAGCCAGTATTTATCCGGCATGCGCAGAGAGAAGATAGTGAAGGAGCAGAAGGGGAGGCTCCGACCCACTCGAAAGGGCATGCAGATACTTCAGGAACACTTCAGCAAGCTCAAGGACGAAGTGGATACGATTCTCAGGCGAATCATGGTCGTTGACACGTGCATCGCAATCGCGGGCAAGGAGGTCAAAAAGGGTGACAAGGTGGGGCTCGTCATGGAGGATGGCATGCTGATGGCGTATCCCGACGAGAAGTCCAGCTCAAGAGGCGTGGCGATGGAACCCGCCTCGATCGGCGATGACATCCTTGTGGGCCGCCTGGAGGGCATAGTCGACATGAAGCTCGGCAGCCTGGTCATCATCGAGACGCCATCCGAACTCGATGGCGGATCGAAGAAGGCTGATGTCGAACGTGCGCGACAGAAGATAGATACTGCATCTCCAGGGTTGCTCGTGGCTGGCGACCTCGTAGGGTCAGCGCTTCTTTCCAAGGTCACCCCTGAGTACTTCGCGATTCACGCGCCGGTCGAGTCCGCAATGAGCGCCTTGACGAGGGGCGTCGATGTGGTCTTCTGTGGCACGCACGAATCTGTGGATCAAATGTCACATGCGATTGCAGCGCTGAGGAAGGAGACGGGGTATTCCGTACGATGGACATCGGTCAAGGTGTGACATAGCTAAGCGCGCCTCGCCGAAGACTTATAATTGCTTTCATCGTTACGCGATACGGTGTGGTCATGGAAGTGGCAGAAGCCATAAGACGAAGGAGGGCCTTTCGCGCCCTGGATTCTCAACCTATAGATCGTGGGAGTGTGTCCGCGCTCATTGACGCGGTCATGCTTTCGGCATCATGTTTCAACAACCAACCATGGAATCTCGTGTTTTGCAGCAGCGAGGAGTCGCTGAGAGGGATCAGGACGGCACTTCCGAAGGGAAACGCGTGGGCTACAAAATCGCCATTGATCATCGTCGCCGCATCCAAGGAAGAAGAGGACTGCCAGTTGAGCGACAGGCGGAACTACCACCTGTTCGACTGTGGCCTCGCCATCGGGCAGATGTTATTGCGAGCAACGGAGTTGGGGTTCGTGGCGCATCCTATCGCTGGATACGACCCATCGAAAGTGAGAGAGGTTCTCGGAATTCCTGACGACCGCATCATAATCACGCTCGTTATCTGTGGGTTCCATGGGCAGGACGATACGCTCCTATCCGACAAGCAGCGAGAGGCCGAGCGCGAACGTCCGCGCCGCAAAGCCATCGGCGAGAACTTCCACAGTAACAAATGGGGAGCGCCTTTTGGGTGACAATGCCTACACGAGGTTCACTGACATAATGGCCCACCGAGAAGACATATATCCCGCCTTCGACAATCGGGAGGCCATCACGGGGGACTAGCATGATCAGATACTATGCCTCGGATAACGGCGTCTTGAAGGAAGTCGACAAGAGCCAGCTTGAGCAAACCATTTGGATAGACCTAGTTGCACCTAATCCCAGCGAAGCTGAGTTCATGAGCAAGGAATTCGATATCGACCTTCAGGATATTGCAGACTGTCTCGACCCCAACGAACGCTCTAGGGTCGAGATAGCTGACGAGTACGACCTCGTGGTACTCAGGAGCCTGCTTCCAAATGCGGCGGATGAGGATCGGATTGACACGATGCCCGTCGGCGTCATACTGACCTCGCAGAACGTGATAACGATCCGAATCGGGGCCACTTTCATCGGGCGAGAGGTTACAGCTGACCTCAAACGCCGTCCAGCACTCAACACGAAAGAGGATGTCTTTGTCGGTGTGATTCAGAGGATCATCCGCGACATCGAGCACAGGATACGTCCAGTCGAACGACGCATAGCCTACATCCAGGAGACAATTCTCTCAGCCAGGAGACGGGAGGTTTCCCAGAATGCCTTCGCATTGAGCAACAGTCTGATATTGTTGAACACTGCGCTACTCTCCGACTTGAATGCCATCTCCATGCTGCCTAAGGTCAGGAATCTACAGATGATGAAGGAAAAGGCGGACATAATGGAGGACATCGAGAACGATGTCGCTCAGCTCTATGAGATGACCACCATCTACCGTGAGATAATGTCGAACATATTGAATGCGTATGAGTTTGCGGAGTCGAATCAGCTTTCGACAATCATGAAGACATTGACGACGATCAGCCTGATCCTCATCCTTCCCACGTTACTCGCAAGCCTGTATGGAATGAACGTCCACTTGCCGTTCGAATCCGACCCGAACGCCTTCTGGATCGTCATAGGGTTGTCTGCGGTGGCCGTAGCCGGCTTGTGGGTCGTTTTCAGGCTGAAACACATACTCTGACACCACCTGCGGAGGGCGAGGCGTCTTGTCGGACTGCGCAGGTCCGCCGCATCCTACAAGGCAAATCCGCGAGTTTACACTTGGGAGATGGCCAACCTTTTTCGATGGGTAGCCAGATACTGGAATCTGCGTAGCAGTGTTACTTATAGGCTCGGAACAACAATACAGAGCGGATTGAGGTAACATGATCGCCATTGTGGACATAATGTTGGGGGCCTTGATGGGGGCGTCTCTGTTCCTGCTGATCCTATCGGTGGTATCCTATCGACGGAGCGGCGTGTTTTCCGTGCTGTTGGTTGCCATCGGCCTAACGATCCATTCTGCCCTCACTATGTCCATCATCATTGTCGGGCACACGACTGACATATTGGCGAATGTGGACGGAATCCAGCTCGTCGGGCTGGATATATTGGCGTTGGTTGCGGCGCTTCTTCTAGGGGTCCTCGGAGGTAAGGCATTTGCCCGATCCTCTTGACCTGGCGAACAGGAAGAGGTTATTCGAGTGCGTGCGAGATTGCCCAGGCCTCCACTTTCGCGAGATCCAGCGCCGCACTGGTTTGCCAATAGGAGTCCTCGAATATCACCTGAACTACCTCGTGCAGAAAGAGCTGCTGACACTGGAGAAGGCGGAGAACTTTTCAAGATACTATCCCGGAGGTCAGCTGAGCAAAGACAAGCAGAGGATACTGTCAGTCCTACGCCAGGAGATACCTCGCGGTGTTGTCTTGTATCTGCTGAGAAATCCGGGTTCGACACACACCGAGCTCCTCAATAGCTTCACAATATCCGGCGGAACCCTGTCCTACCACGTGAAGAAGTTGACGACCAAAGGAGTCGTCAGCGCCGAGAAGCGCGGGCGCGAGTCCTACCTAAGGGTCATGAATCCAGATATGGTCGCGGACCTGCTTATCGTATACCGCCGAACGTTCTTCGACAAACTCGTTGATGAGTTCGTCGCGAGATATACTGAACGCGATTGAATGGCAGAATCCATACTCGAGCTGTTCATAGTTTCTTGCGGTAGTAGCGGTTCTTCTCCAGGCTTAAAGTCTCTCCTGGATCTTCTGCTTCCTTCCTACGAGCAACCGCGTAGGCGCCAACTGCTCCGATGGCCATCGCTCCTATCACAACGCCTATCGCTACCGCCTCACTCGAAGAGCCGACAGTCAGTCCGTCATCCGGAAGGTCGACGTAGCCTCCATCGCCGCCAAACAAGCCCATGCTCGGATCGTGAAGCACGGAGATGGTGGTCACGTCCATCGGCGTGGACAGATACAATCTCAGGGAGTCGCCGTCCGTCCGATAGTACGTTGCCAGGTCGATTAGTTCGTCCTCGAGGTCATCGTAGCTCAGTTCAGCCTGTTTCGCCCAGCCGAAATAGCTCTCGGCTGTCCCCTCCTCCACGAACGTGAACAACTGTTTGAAGTCGTCTCGTGGCAGGAACTTGTGAAGCAGCTGGATGTCCCCGTCCGTCTCGTTCAATAGCGGGTCACATTCGATGATGCCATCTCCCTGGTATCCATGCAGCACGTATTGCTCTGGCATGGAGGTTGGTGAGAATATGTAGCCATCAGTCTTCATAAGTCCCATGTCCAGTGAGAGGTTCTGCGCGTCTATAGCCTCGTTGATGTCCATTGTGATGTCGAATTTGAGTTCAGTGGTCCCGTTGACACTGTAGTCAGGCGACTCGCTCACGCCCTCATATCGGGCAGAGTAGTCTTCGCTTGTGACATGAAAGCGCACTGTGACGTCCGCCCAGTCATCTATGATTATGTTGCCAGGAGACCCGGGGTTCTTCTTGTTCATGCTGACTGAGCTGGTGAGCTCTACAGTGATCGTTTCCCCTAGCTCATCGTTCGATTCGGGCAGTACGTCTGACAGTGCCCATGTCGCGTGTTCGAAGGAAGCGTGATATGGCACATCTTCCAGCACGAGCATGCCTTCTGGTGTGGCGTTGTATCCGAGCGCCGATGAGATTACGAGGCCGTATCCTAGCTGGTCCTCCGGGTCCGCAGGCGCGACTATGACTGCTGGAAAATTCTTGGAGACAGCGATGTTCATTTCCCCAGTTTCGATCAGGACGTAATCCGCCGTTTCGGTGTATGACATACTCTGTTCCTGTGCCGCAGAGTCCTGAGACGCGATGGGTATCGCTGCTAACGCCATGGTGCACACTAGCAGAGCTAAGAGACAGCGAACGCATGTCATTATAGTAACACAATCTCACTGGTCTTTCTTAAGCCATTTGGTACATATGTAGAAATTGACGGGCTTGCAGCGGGGCACCGCTCCGCTGAGTCGTCCCGTGCCTGGCCACTTGTCTGCCCATAGTAACACGGAAAGCAGGGCCATGATTGAGATGCGAGCATTTCTATCTCGCGGCAAGTCGTCAAGGTCGAATTGCCGACCACACATCATTGGTCTGAACCTCGGAGTCGCGCCTTTATCGGGTCATCCGATCATCGTCATTTGCGCACATCTTCGGATGCACTGACGGCGGTGATGTTTCGAGGATTGTACTAATGGAGTTTTGTAGTATGAGCGCATTACAGAGGATTCGCGCCTGAATGCTATGGCGCATGACACAAGGAATTCGGGGGAGTGAATGTAAAATGAGAAGAACGAGAGTGACAGCGATTGCTATGGCAGTCTTCATGCTGATTATGCCATTGTCAATCGTCGTGAGTGCCCACGAGGAGGAGGGCGAGCCGATAGTAATTACCGTCCCTACGGGAACGATGGATTGCGCCGTTTTCTTCTCGGACAACATGGTATATGCACCACAGTGGCGACTCGATAATCTGGTCCGCATCGAGACCATGATTATCAACATGGATAGCGTGAACGGTGTCGACTACACGGAACCTGAAGATGTATGGGCGAGTGATATCGAACTCGTAGACCTGTTCAACGACACAACCTACGATGACGAGGGCAACGTGATAGAAGTTGTGTACAACGGTACGAAACAGCAGGCAGCTATAAATGCGAATTCGGATGAAATCCTTCCGTTGACAAGGATGGTATCGGTTTCGTACATCAATTTAACCATGACCAACGACTCAGGTTTTAAGGCCTCTTTTGATGCTGGCTGGAACCCGACCCCAGATAATGACCCAGACACCGCTGACTATGAGCAGGTCATATTCGGTGGGGTAGATCGTGAGGTTAACAAGGGCGGTCACCTGATTTACGGCATGTTGTGGGACACGAATGGTCTAGGCGAAGGTACGTACACCGTTAGCGTCCGGCTCGGGTACGCCGTGGAGACTTCTGTAGGCTCCGGCGTTTGGACCGGAATCCTTAGCACTGGAGTCCTTAGCGACTGGTACAGCGTCGATTACGCGATCGCCCACTTCTACATCAGCGATGGCCAGCTCAACAATGAGGACCATCCGTTCGTCGACATAGTCTCTGATCCAACGGACCCTGCCTATGCCGACTACGGGATTGGCGTTGGCAACGTGACTGATGGAGCTGCTTGGATCGAGTTGGGTGATTTGATACCACAAGGATCGGGCGGCGGTAACGGCGATGAGAGCGGTGGCAACAACGGAGAGATCGGTGGCGGGAACGGCGACCACGAGCACGGTCAGACCGGGAGCGCCAGTGGTCGCAAGAAGTAAGTCTCACGCGCGCGATGACCCCGACAATAAACCCTTTTCCATATGGTTTTTCGTTGTCTGGGTTGATGAATAGAGAATTGTGCTAGCTTTTGATTCTTGTACCACAAACCACTTATCAATAGCCCTTGATTGTATGAACTCACGGACGGGTAATCCCGTCGAAATGTGAGGCATGAGGAAAATGATAGCAAAGATGTGGATCGCGGTGGCCCTCGGTGCTGCCATCATGGTCGGCGGCGTAGCGACCGTGGCGGCTGTCGGCAGCATGAGCGGCGACTGTGACCAGACACAGGACAAGTTGCAGCTGAAGGACGGCTCTTGCGAAGACTGCCCAAATCTCTTGGATGATGAGGCCGACGATACCTGCGACTCCTGCAACGACTACGACTGGAACTTCCTGTACGGTGAGACCGAGTTGGAACCTCCGTTTAAGTCTGCATGTGGACAGGAATAACCGCATTAGATTCTGTCAAAGGACCTCCCCCAAGCCTCCTTTGTGTCGAAGATTGCGGTTTCCTGCCCACCCTTAACTTCTTCCTTTCACCGCCCCGACGTGAGCGGACGCTGGCTCAGGACCAGTGCAGACATCCTGACCAGCTCAGTTTTTATCATCTTCCTCGTCATACACCTCTTACATGAGGATCGATTCCAGATTCGTGAAGAAGATACGCAAGGAGTTCCCTGGCGCCGAGATTGACCCCATGGGCCGCAACCGAGCGTTCTTGGACAACGGCGCTGGCACCCTGGTCGCTTTGCGTAGCGCCGAGAGGGAGGCCTTCGCGAGGATCGACTGGAGCGCGAACGTGGGTAACCTGTTCCCCGAGTCGATTGGCGCTGAGGAGACGATACTGGAAGGCCGTCAGGCGGTGTCGGATTTGCTCGGGGCGAACGGCCCCGAGACAATTGTCTCGGGCGAGTCTGCGACCTCCCTGCTTTTCAGCCTCAGTTACGCCATGGGCCGCGGGTTCTCCGGCACGGAGAACGTAGTCACGACCGGCTACGAGCATTACACGAACATCAACCCATGGGTAGAGCTTGGCACCATGGGCAGGATACGGGAGCTGAGATTCGCCGAGTTCGACCTCGAAACCGGGCTCCTGGACCTCGACAAGCTCGCCGCGCTCGTAGATAATAGAACGAAGGTCGTGACCGTGAGCGCCGCTTCTAACGTTCTGGGTACAAGGACCAACCTCAGGGAGGCGGGAAAAATCGCCAGGGACGCAGGAGCGCATTTCGTCGTCGATGCCGTTCACCACATAGCGCATGGAGTGACGGACGTCAAGGCGTGCAGGTGCGATGCGCTGGTGTTCTCGGGCTATAAGCTGTTCTCCAGGCATGGCAGCTTCATGTACATGCGCCCTAAACTCATCGAAGGGCTCACCCCTTACAAGGTTTTCTCGTCGCCTAAGCACGGGCCCGAGAAGTGGGAATGGGGCACCAGGGACCAGGCAATGTTCGCAGCCACGACCGGCGCCATCGACTACGTGTCATGGATCGGCTATCCGTCCGCCAAGAGGCCCCCGAAGCCGGGCAAGCAGAGGCGCTCCAGACTCCTGGCCGCTTTCAAGGCCATAGAGGACTACGAGAAGCGCCTTTCGGACCTCGTGCTCGAGGGCAGAGGCCGCCTGAAAGGTCTGCTCAACATCCCGGGCCTGACATTGTACGGCCCTAAAGACACTGGAGGCAAGACTGGTCGGGACCCGACGTTCTCCTTCAAGTTGCAGGGCTGGGACGACAGGAAACTCTCGAAGCTCCTCTGGGACAAGTACGCCATAGCAGTCGGCGCAGAGGACTACTTCTCACGTGTTCCAGCGCTCTATAAGGCGGAAACGATGCTCAGGGCGACCTTCGTGCACTACAACACCGAGCGTGAGGCCTTGGCGATGCTGAAGGCCTTGAACGAGGTCGCGAAAAGGAAGCGCTGAGAGGGCCGCTTCCGGCCATGCTGACAGGTGCTGGATATCCCTGCGCTATATAGAGCTGTCGGCACCTGGCATAGCGCTGAGGTTCAAATTCGTACCATTCTTTGACACTTGCACCACAAGGCTAAAGGCTGTTAATGTCGGTGAATGGCTGAAACGCAGTTGGGAACAACGAGGGGACTTCGAGCCTTACGGCTCATAACCGACCGTTCCAATGCTGTGTGAGCGAACCGCGCTCGGCGTGTGCGGGTGTTACCGGCACCGTCTATGTGAAAAGAGAGGTGAAGAGAATGGAGAAAAAGTTTGAAAGCGATATTGGAGTGCGCATCTCGGAGGGGAGCAGGCGCAGGTCATCAAACAAGGTTGGTGCCCTGTGTGCCGCTGTGATCTCCTGCGCGATGCTGCTCGGTAGCGCTGCCTTCCTTCTTCCGGCGATGTCTAGCGCCGAAGAGGGCAAGGTAGTGAGTGTTGATATTTTCGATAGCGGCGATACGGATTATCTCGTGTACAACGTCGACAATGAATGTCTACTCCATAACGATGTCCCGTCTAGCGGCGACGATGTCAAGAAGTCGACTAACTTGAAAGCGGTAGTGTACCCGCCAAGCGTTAACGCCCAAGGCAAGTTTGTGAAGTTCGTATACACCGCCTCTGTCAATTTGCTCGTAGTGTCTCATCTCAGCTCTGATGAGGACGTCGTCATTGCAGATTTGACAATCCCCTATGCTTCGAGCGATATGGTGACCGGTGATGTTGTCATTTCGTGGACGATGACAGTCGACGGTGTTAGCTGGGACAGCACTGATGTGGTCCTAGACCAATATGGAAATGAGGTCGACGGAGCCTCTGTTCCGACTCCTGCGAGTTCCTCGTACGATGCAGATTCAGGTGCATTGGAAGCCCGCATTATCCTGCCTGTCCTCGAGGATGGCGCATACGTAAACACTGGAACCGACACAGAACAGGTTATTACGCAGCTCCCCGCGATATACGAGGTAGGAAACGTTCATATACAGGTCTCCATCAAGGTGGCGAGCCCTGATCTTCCTGACGGTGTCCCTGATATTGTGACATACCTTAATTCCTTGATTCCGGAGGAGGACGCCTTCCCAGACTTCAAGGATTCGACAGACCTGCCTGTGGCGGCCTTCACGGCCACCCCCAACGTTGTTGAGATGGGCGGCACTGTGTCCTTGGATGCATCGACTTCGTCGAATGCGGTCAGTTACGCGTGGTATCTGGGCGCCTATCAGTTGGGTACAGGAGAATCTTTGTCCTATACCTTCGATGTCGATGACCTCGGCGACTACACGTTCGTGCTCGAGGCCCTCAGCTCGGCGGATCTTAAGGACATTGCCGAAGCAGTTGTGTCCGTCTATGATAGCGAGAACCCCGTGGCGGTCATTACATACGATGAGTCCTTCAATGATGACGGCACTGTGACAGTCACGTTTAGCGGGGAGGACTCCTCGGACAACGTTGGCGTCGAAAGCTACCTATGGCTAATCGTGGCGCCCCTCGGTTGCCAGGCATGGGGATATGTCGTGGATATGGTGTACATATTCTTGTACCCAGACGACCCCTACTCGGTGACGCTGACGGTCTTCGATGAGGCAGGCAACGAGGACTCATCTGAGATGACCTACCCGGTGCAGGAGACTCCTCCAGCGTAAGGCGAGACTACCACCTAGACGGGACTGTGAGCAGCACATCGGAAGAGACCAAACATCTTCCATAGTTGGGCCCCGCCAACCTTTGGCCAGAATGGTCGGAGGTTGGATGGTGCATTTTCATTTTCTTCTGTCCGAGCGGGCACTGGGGCGGCTCTCAGGAACTGGATACTGGCGGCTGTCTCCTGGCTGTAGGCCAGCGCGCCAAGGAGTGAATCCTAGTGGAGGATTTTACGGCAGGTGCGAGAAAATGGATGTAAGGAGTTTCTATCCGCCGCCGTCTGGTCATCATCTCTTGTTGTAGTACTCGGACCGGTCGCCAGGCTATGAGCTCTTGCACCTCTCGTGGGATCACTAACCCCACTTGCCGGTCTTCTTCCAGCTCACCGTTCAGCATTGTGAAATCCGCCTCTCGTCATGCTGAAATCGCTGATAACGAGAAGCTGAAAACGATTGCCATGGACAACCTACAGGCCGCGACAGTAGAGTAGGTGCAGTCGAGACCTCTTGGCTAGAACCCACAGGAACTTGAAATATCATGTAAGGAATTCGATAGCGGTCAGATGAGAGGGGAGAAGCGCAGGCACCTGCCAATAACTAGTGCGATAGGCACATTGGGTCATGAGATAATCGAACTGACCCCGACCTTCTTCAAGTTCTTCGCCAGGCTCCCGAAGATCGCCCAACGGTCGATCAAGATTCTTGTGCCTT
>Ga0224507_10000021_pt1 | contig 68178 bp, 65 predicted proteins | sample SF_Jan12_sed_USG_3_FD_170159 | JGI IMG/M metagenome (GOLD analysis project Ga0224507, IMG submission 170159) | Sediment microbial communities from San Francisco Bay, California, United States - SF_Jan12_sed_USGS_13 | ecosystem: Environmental > Aquatic > Marine > Sediment | place: USA... | reverse complement strand
GTCCTGCACGGTCAGGAGCGAGATATCGATGTCGAAATCGGTTGCCGCTTCTGTCATCGTTTGTGCGAGTGGTGCGCTCGCTTCGTTGCACACCAGTGTTGCGCGGTTCTCGGCCGTCATTCTGTAACCTACCATGTCTATCACGAAAACACCGTCGAATGTCACACCAGCTTCCGTCTCTGCCTTCGCGAATTCAGTGCTTCCTTTCATCCCTCCAGAACTGTCGTATCCCATCTCCTCGGCGCCGAAAGCTACGAACTTGATGGCGGCTGGGAATCGGCTGGCAAGCGAGAGGACACGTGCTATTTCGAGCATGACGCCGATTCCCGATCCATTGTCATCAGCTCCAGGCGCGGTGATGTTCTCTGCTTCCGACTGATTCACCACTTGGGAGTTCTCCGAATCGTAATGCGCTCCTATGAGAAACACTTGATCGGCTTCGAGATCCGGGTTGAGCACGGCGGCGACGTTCGCAACGGCCACTCCATCGACGTCGAATTCCTGCATGTGCGCCTCCAAACCGAGGGAGTCCATCTGCTCTTCGATGTATAAGGCGGATTCCTCTGCGGACGACGTGTGGAACTCTCTGGTCCCAAAAGACTGGAGGTCCACGACTGTGCTCATTATCTCGATGCCAGATATCTGGTCCAGCAGCCGATTGGAGGAGCTTCCGCAGCCAGAGGAGCTGCTTATGGGGATGGCTAATGTCGAAAGCAGTAACGCGACCGCCACGATGGAGACCCTTGATCGTATCACCGTCATTCCTCTTGCTTGACTCAATTTGTCGGACCCCGCGATGGCCAAGGATGTGACATGGCAAGATGCGCGTCTCCCGTAGTGATGCCACCAACGATATTAGTATGCATAGCCGTTCTCTCGTCCCGTGGACTTGGGCGAGACGTTTCGTTCGGTGAATTCGCAGCTTGTCGGTGGGCGCGTCAGCGCCATTTATCACCCGTACAAAGAGCTCAAGCACACCTGGCGCTCTTCCGATAGGGGGACTACCTTCAAGGTGAGCGACTATGTTCGTGGCTCGCCGGAGGATGTCGTAGAGTCCCTCGCGTGGTTCCTCATCTGCAGAGCGAGAAGGAAGGAATGTCCGAAGGGCCTTTCATCGAGGTACTTGAGCCACGTCAGGTCCCCCGAGTTCTGGGAGGACCACCGCTCGGTCTATGTCAAAAGGGCGAGAACCCTCTCATTCCAACCGAAAGGCATCGCTCATGACCTCGCGGCGGCGTTCGAATACGTCAACTCGTACTACTTCAACAATAGTGTGCCCGCGCCAGCCCTTGCCTGGGCAAGGGAGTCGCCGTCGAGGAGGATGGGATTCTATCATCAGCCGTTGGGCATACTCGCAGTGAACAGGGCGTTGGATTCGGAGCAAGTGCCCCGATACGTTCTCGAATTCGTCGTATACCACGAGATGCTTCATGGGGTCACTGAACCCGTAGACGGCCTGAACCGACGCGTGTTTCATACGAAGGAGTTCAGGGCTAGGGAGCATGGGTTCGCGAGATACGACGAAGCGCAGAAATGGTTATGCCGCATTGTGAACTCGTCGAAAGGGAACACAAGGACGACATCGATTGTCCCCCAGGCGTAACAGCGCGGTTCATAGCTTGCAGACGCAGTCTCGCCGCCCTGACCCTCCTGGGGGTTGGTGTTGTGCGCCGACTTGTCCCCTGCACACGTCTCGATGGCACACCGGGATTCGCAGGGGGGCCCATGCAGCGCACGACCGCCCATCCCACATGCGCCTTGTGGGCGCAAGGGACAGACAGATAACTCCAAGGTATGAGGTCACATATAGCGTTTTTCCATCACGCCTCCTGCAATCATTTTTATAGTCCGATGCCATTATAAAAATTGATGGCAGCGCTGATAGGCTGCTCTGGGTGGTCCTACGACGACTGGGTGGGAAGGTTCTACCCGACAGAGATCGCCAACAGGAAGAACGAGTGGTTCGCGTATTACTCGAAATACTTCCCCACCGTGGAGATAAACTCGACGTTCTATCGCGTGCCAAACGAATTTGTCGTGAAATCGTGGATCGAGAAGGGTGGACACAGGCCCGGCTTCGAATTCTCAGTCAAACTACCCCAAATGGTCACGCATGAGTCGATACTCAAGGATGCCCCCGAGAAGGCGGCCGCATTGGCGTCCAGTTTCGAGGACCTGTGCATCAAACCACTGTCCAACGCGGGGCTCCTGGGGGGAGTGCTCATCCAGCTCTCGCCTCATTTCAGGTTCGGGGGAACCTCCAGCCTCGGCAGGCTTAGGGCGCTCTTTCAGCTTCTGGACACGGATGTTCATGATTACGCCGTCGAGTTTCGTCATCGGAGCTGGCTGAACGAAAAGGGGAACGAGGTGGTATCCGACGGACTGGAGACTCTGCAGGAGTTCAAGGTAGCGAACGTTATCGTTGACGGCCCAGGGTTCCCTATCACGAGGTCGCTTACGTCGAAGCACGCTTACGTCCGCTTGCACGGCCGAAACTACGATATCTGGTTCAAGGACGAGCCTGAGGACGATTACAGGATCAATAGGTACGACTACCTCTACAGCCTTGACCAGCTTGGGTCGTGGAAGCCCCGGCTTGAAGAGTTGATGTCCAATTGTGAGAGGGCGCGGGTCTACTTCAACAATCACGGGAGGGCCAAAGCGGTCAAGAACGCGTTTCAGATGATGGACCTCCTAGGGATCGAGCACGAATCGAAGGACGTGGACATACAGGACCAGATGACTCTTAGCGGCTTCAGCTGACCAATCTCGCAGCGCTTGTTCCGTCGGGCAACTCCTCGACGCTGACAACGTTGCTCATGAGGTCCTTTATGTCATCGACATGGGTGATGAGCATCACCTGTCTGAACCGTGTGGAAAGGCCGGAAAGCGCGACCATCACACTCCTCTTCCTGCTGGGATCCAACGATCCGAATATCTCGTCCAGTATCAGGAAGTTGACCTGGTTAGCCCCAGTCCTCTCGGCGACAATCCTGGAAATCGCGAGCCTCAAACTCAGGTTCGCCAAGTCCCCCTCCCCACCGGAGAATCGGCCCAGCGGATGGAACTCACCACCATCTTCGACGCTCATCTGGTAGTTGTCATCGAGCGACACACTGCTGTACTTGCCATCCGTCATGAGGTCGAGTATCTCGGAGGTCATCTCTCCAAGCGTCGGAGCTATCCTTCCTATCAGATGGTCCTTGAAACCAACGAAAACATCTTCTAGGGCTCCGAGTTCCTCTATCCGCTCTCTGTGGGTGGCTACGACCTCCTTGAGACGTCGGACCTCCTCCAGCTCACGTCCCGCAGAGTCCATCTCGGCGAGGACTCTCTCTCTGGACGCCTTCGCATCCCCGGCTCGGTCCCTGGCGGCGTTCAAATCCTCGCTCTTCCGCTCGAGTTCTTCCAGGACGGTCTCGTACAATGGCTTCTGAGGCTCGAGTTCCTTCATCCGGGCAGAGAGTCTCTGCTCATCCGCCTCAATACGTTCGATAACCTTTCGTCGTTCATGCAGGTCGGCTTTGGCGCGGTCCAGTTGATTCTGCTTTTCGCTCAGTTTGAGGAACTCCTCGTGGCTCTTGCTCAGCCTCTCGAAGGTTTTCTTCACCTCAAGATGCTTTGCTGGTGAGTATTGTGAGTCCCCCATCTCGCTTATAGCGCGAGCCTTCTCGTCAAGCCGATTGCGGACTCTGTCGAGCTCGTCATTCATGGAATCAGCTTTGGCAACGGTCTGCCTTGCCTTCTTGAGTTCGCCGTCGATGTGGATGATCCTCCGGTCCAGTGCCCCCATCTTATTCTCTAGAGATTGCATCTCCCCACGCCATTCGTCGATGAGCCTCTCCTGCTCGACGACGCTCACCTCAGCGGACTGGATGCTGTCTCGGAGTTTGCGGACCAGCAACGGGTAGGTGTCCTGCAAGTGTCTCTCGCATGTGGGGCATGTTCCGTCCTCTCCCGCTTTCTCGATCTCCGCGAGCTTGGCTTTGTCTTTTGCTAGGGCGTCTCTTCTCTCAGTGACTCTCGCATTGGAAACGGCTATCTTTTCCATTATGATGCTCTTACGTGAGTCCGACTCAGGTTTGGCCTTTCTGGCTTCCTCGGCTTTGCCCTCAAGCTCCCGCTCCTCTAAGCGGGAGGATTCTATCCGTGAGACCTTCTTCGCCAGTGATTCGATTTCCGCTTCGATCGAGGCTTTGTCGGCGAGCAGGTGCTTGCGCATGTCGAAGCGCTCCTTCTCCCGCTCCATGGAGTCCCTCTCTGCCAAAGCCTTCCTCCACTCTCCCTCGGCACGCTCCAGATCAGGCATCCTTTCGAATGCGCCCTCTATTTCCAGGATTCTTCGTGTCAGGGTGTCCTCCGAGGTTCTTTGGTCCGCAAGCGCCCTCCTGTTCGCGTCCAGGTTCGCCTTCGCGATGCCCAAAGCCTCGAAATCCTTCCTCAAGGACTCCTTCCTCTCGCGCATTTCACTCGCCTCCCTAGCAAGCGCCATGGCGGCCTCCTGCGCATCCTTTAGAGTCTTCTCGACGCTCCTGCGGTCCTTCGAGAGCTTCTCCAACCGTTCAGTCACGAATTTCTCGCGGTCAATCCCGTTCGCATCCGTCAACACGGTTTCCGCCCCTCTGACTCTCTCCGAGGCAGAGTTGCGGTCACTCCTTATCGACCGCAGAGCTATATCCAGACCATCGATGCGTAACATCCTCAATACTGCTTCCTTGCGCTTCGCTGGCTGGAGTTCCTGCAGTTCATCGAGCTCCTTCTGCCTCGCGAATACCGAAGTGAAGAACGACTTGTAGTCCATGCCTATGAGCTTCTGAATCGTTGCTTTGACGGCCTTGTCTCCGTCAGCGATGAGGTTAGGTCCATGGTGCAGGGTCGCCTTCATGACAAGGCTGCGGCCCCCCATCTCTCGCTCGATCCTGTATTCCGCATCATCGAGCTCGAAATCGAGAATCACCTTGACGTTTTCCTTAGCTCTGGCGCCCGAGAATCTAATGCTTTCTCTGTTGGTCCTTACTACTTCGTCTTCGTTTCCGAACAGGGCCCAAGCGATGGCCTCGATTATTGTGGTCTTGCCTGAACCATTGAGGCCCAGAATGCCTACTACACCGTCGGGGAACTGAAGCTTCAAGTCTCTGAACTTCCTGTAGTTCTTCAGCTCCAGGTAACTGATCCTCACTCGCTCCCCTCCGTGAGATAGGACGCACCAAGGCTCAGAAGTCGTTTCTTTCTCTCATCTGGGATATTCAGTCTCTCGACGAACAAGCCGTATTCATGTTCAAGCGAGTCGATGGTGGAATCCCTCTGCTCTCTGATTGGCTCGCTGTCGGCTCTCTGTATCTTAAGGTCGAAGTACAGGGCGCTTGAAGCCATCCTCTTCAAGGACAGCGTGTCGAGCGATCGAGCGATATCCGACCGCACGTTGGCAACTATCAATCGCGCAATCGCTCCTTCGAGCGGCGAATCCTCAAGGCGTGACTTGACTTCTCCGAACACCTCCATCGCAGTGAGACCTTCAGCGTCGATGGATTCTATGTCGTACATGTCTCTGACGTCCAGCTCGTGGAACTCGGTGGTCCCTCTGTCGAGGTCAACCTCGACGATCCCTTTGCGTTGGCCAACCTCCCCAAATCCGAGCCGTTCGGTTGATCCTGAGTAACACATCCCCTTCGTGAGCTCTGCGAACTCGTGATAATGCCCGAGCGCGACGTAGTCCATGTCCTTCGGGATGTTGTCGGGGGCGATCAACTGTTGATTGATGTGGTCCGTTCGGTATCTGCTCGACCCTTCGATGCCTGCGTGCAGCATCAGCACGTTGTGACGCGTGAGTTTCGATGGTTGAAGGAGAGACAGGACCTCGTTCATGGGTGGGTTCGCCGAGTGGGGAATGGCGTGTATCGTTGCATCTCCCACTACGATCTCAGCGACTCCTGGTTCGTGTACTGGATGTATGCCATCCAAGTGTTCGAATATGCGGAATATGTTCCCCGTTTCCCTCATCTTGGGCGTGGAATGGTTACCACTTATCAACACGATCTCCGTCCCCGACTCTGATAGTCTTATAAGTTGTCTGAGCGCCACATCGATCGCCCTGTTTTGTGGCCGAACGCCATCGAACAGATCGCCTGCGTGGACGACTACGTCAGGCTTGAGCGCGATGACCTTGTCGATGGCTTGAGCGAACGCGCGGTAGAAATCGGCTTCTCTCTGGTTGATGCCCAAGTCTGGGTCCGACCTGGAATAAGCGAAGAAACCCAGATGGGTGTCTGATATGTGCACCAACCTCACGCCGAATTCACCTTCCGGAAGACATCTCCGATCGGGATTGTGTTTGAGGAGCGAATGCTGGCATGGCGCCCGTTCGCTCCCGTCCTTCCCTTCCTCTCGAATGCCGCTCAGAGTATTGAGCTTATTGCCTGCAGGAAACCGGATGTAACATTGCCGTGAAACATAAATCGGCGAATCTGCATGGATGGCCGGGATGACAGATGGAATGATTGCATTTGACGCGCCATCGAGCGACAATCTTGCCAGGGCGAAGGCGTTCGGTGTGGGAAGCGCCGGTTGCAGCATGATTGCGCGCTCTGCGATACCATCTGTGGCCTTCTCCACGTCCGAGGCTGACCTCGAACGTTCCGGTGCAGCGGTGCAGTCACTTATCACCCCGCAGAAGCTCATCGGGCTCTATCAGGCCGACCCTGCCATCATACACCAATCGCCATCGGTCGCCGGCGATGAGATGCACAGACTGTTTGATGGTACGGATATAGCATTCCTGCTGGCCGGCCTCGGAGGTGTCAGCGGCAGCCTGGGGACTGCGGTGCTGGGACAGTTGGCGAAAGGCAAAGGCGCACTATCCATTGCGCTGGTCGCTTCTCCGTTCTCTGCAGAGAGCGAACGCCGGAGGGAGTTCGCTGCGAAATGCCTGCGCAGAATTGTCGGTAGCACGGATGCTTGCATAGTCTTCGGAAACGATGCCCTCTCCGATTTGGCACCGACGTTGCCGCTCTCTAAGGCATTTGCTGTGATGAACGGGATAATGAACAGGCCGATGCTGGACATTTGCCGAGTCCTGGACAGGAATGGGTCGAGAATCCTCAAGCAAGCAGTTGGTGAAGCTCGTTACGGTCGTTTCGGCCTAGGGTTGGGCAGGGGGGACGAGCGTGTGCAGCGTGCGGTAGATGAGGCCTTCACCTCCCCGTGGTTTGATTTCGAGACAAGCGAGACAATCGCAGCGATTGCGGTCTATTCCGCTGCGGATCCATGGGACAGGGAGCGGACAAGATTGATCGAACGGGTCCGACAGCGGCTCGGTGATTCGAAGATCATGCACGGCACTTATCGGGACGAAAGCCTTGGCGATAGCATTCGTTTGAGTCTCCTGCTGATGAATAAGTTGTGAATTGAGATATGCCTGTCCCGCTCTTGTGATGTTTCGAACATGTTCATTGGCGCCACTGACCAAGTCCTTCGCTCGCAAGATGCTGGACGCGGGCAAGGTCGACAAGGCCGTGGACGCTCTCACGAACGCTGACTGTGAGATAGCATTGGAGGCCATCGAACTGATGATCTCGCTGCTTGAATCACAGTGTGAGACTGAGCTCGTGGCAGCACCAGTCGAAGCCTGGAATCTCGGGAAACCATAGACCGCCAGCCTTCACATTCTCAGGTGGAGGCTGACGGCCAAAACACCTTACTTTGTTCTTATGCCGTGGGTTCCGGCCGTCCGTTTGCGGCTTGAGGTGGCGGCCACTGCTTAAGCCGCTCATCGACGGAATCAGCGGTTCAGGCCCGCGAACGCCCTCAGAGCCTCATCCTCCATGAAATGGAGCTGCCCTGGAACGACCAACGTATGCGGCGGCGACCCGAAAGTGCGGGTGCGCATCTCTCCCAGCTTTCCAGCGGCCACGATGCAATCTGGCCAGCCCGCTCTGGCGACGACCGCGACAAGCGTGTCGTCGTCTATTCTCCCGGGATCGCCGCGCTTCTTCGCCATCTCTTCAAGGACGCTCATCCCCTCGTTAGCGGTCATGTAGCGATTGTTTTCGGAATCGATATCTAGCAATACAAGCGAATGGAGCCCTCTGTCGAGGTTGTTGATGATGATCTCGTACGGGCTGGTCGGGAGATAACCTTCTTGAGGAAAGGGCAAAGTGGTCGTTCTGCCGAGTTTGTAGTGCTGAAGTCCGAGGAGCCCAGGCACGGCGGTAAGCACGGATGAGGCGTGGATGATTGCCGTCTCTATCGATTCTCTAGCTGCACGCAGTCTAAGGTCGACATGCGTTGTGGCAGTCATCGGATCTCCTGCCACAAGGAAGGCTACTCGCCCCTCTCTGCACGATTCGATTATGCGCGTGCCATTTTCGACTTCTTCCCTTGTGAGCATCACGATCTTTCTTCCAACGGCCCTTTCAAGCCTGGAGATCGAGCCCTTCGAAAGAGTCGATGTGTAGTGTTCCGCAAAGACGGAGTTCGCTTCTCGTATCTCTTCCATCCCACGAGCTGTCAAGTCCTTCTCGTCACAAAGGCCCAGGCCAATGAGCGTCAACCTTCTGTCCTTCTCAGCCACCATCCGAATCCGTCATGGGGATTGCTGGCATAGGTAATTGTACTCTTCTGCCGCTCTGACGACCCCAGTCCTTATCTATCTCAGATGCTGATTTCTTGCGTGCATGAAGTCTCTCTGCGTCGTTGTACCGAAGAAAAAGGCGGAGCCGATAAGGCTCAGACTCGCTTCCAAGGGGATTCTCAGGAGGGGGCTTCAGATACGGGCCGACGCGAAGAATGTCTACCTCCCTGTGTCGCAGAGGCTCGACGTGGGCTACCCTATTGAGACACGCGATTTCGAGGAGATTGAGGATCAGATCAAGGACTTCAGGGTTCTCGTCGACATGCCAGACGAGCTCCGCAGATACCTCCCGTCCTCGTTCGATGTCCTAGGCTCAATAGCCATCGTAAAGATTGCCGACGAGGCGCTTCCGTTCGCCGGGGAGATTGGGCAGGCTATCATTGGTGCGCAGAAGTCCGTGCGTACGGTGTGCATGGACGCAGGCGTGGTGGACGAATTCCGTACAAGGAGGGTGAAGGTGGTGGCCGGCGACAAATCGACGGAGACCACTCATCGCGAGTACGGCCTGATGTTCAAGTTGGATGTTGCGAAAGTATTCTTCTCCCCGAGGCTGGCGACAGAACGGGTAATCGTAGCTGAGCAGGTTGCTGCGGGCGAGGTGGTGATCGACATGTTCGCTGGCGTAGGGCCCTTTTCCATTCTCATCGCAAAGACGCGCACGCCGAAGATGGTCTACGCCATTGACTCCAATCCCGATGCGGTCAGATATCTGGAGGAGAACATCAAGTTGAACAAGGCGAGTGGTTTGAGGTCCGTGCACGGTGACGCGCGGGAAGAGATTGCGAAGCTTGGACAAGCGGACAGGATAATCATGAACCTCCCTCACAGCGCCTACGATTTCCTCCCAGAGGCCATCCGAGCGCTGAGGCCAGGTGGAGTGATACACTTCTACGAGATAATGGAGGAGCCAGATATCGAGAAGCGGATAGACGACATGAGGTCCGTCGCAGTAAGGGAGGGCCGGGCCATCAAGCCTCTTGCGAGGCGAAAGGTCAAGAGTTACTCTCCCTCTCTCAACTTCTATGGCTTCGACCTGTCGTTCCTCTGACGGTCCGCGGGCGCAAGCGTTATGCCTCTCTGCCCCTGATAGTTGCCGGACCGTTTGTCGTAGCTTTCAGACGCAGCAGAGCGCATCTCTTCGAAGACTACTTGGGCGAACCTCTCGCCTATCGGGACGGCTACGGGCTCGGCGGACGCATTGAATGCCGAAAAGGTCAAATTCCCATTGAATCCTGCATCTATTCGTCCAAAAGAGGACAGTATGCCTTTCCTCACCCAGGTGGTCCTTATCCAGATTCCCCCAACGATGTCGGCCGGCAGCTCCAGGAACTCTTTTGTGCCGACGACGAACCATTCCTGTCCAGGGATCTCCGCTATGCCCTCTTTGAATCGCGAATCCTTGGCAGGTATCCATATCTCCTCAATGGTGACATCATAGCCATTGGGAGTGAGGTTCTGCTCACAGAATCCTCCAATCCTCAGTGAACCCTCTTTGAGCAGGCTGACAATGTCGGAATCCGACAGGACTGCCATTCCGGTTCAACCCTTCTTAGAATTCCCACTCTTCTTCGTCTTCTTAGGGGTGGTCTTCTTCTTCGACTTCTTCTTTGGCGTAGTCTTTGTCCTATCGCCTTCCAGCTTCTTCGCAGCCTCGCAAGCCAGGCCTTTGAATCTATCGAAGGCCGTTGGCCATCTCTCGTTCAGTTCCAGAGCGAACGATGCCGAGACGGCTTCCGCATGAGGCAGCCGCATTGGCCGGAAGCCTGCCTTGGCAAGGCGCTTGTTGATTGGATCCACCGACTTCGAGACCCTCTCCCAGGTGAACAGCTTCTCTATACCGTCCAGCTCCTTCACCAGATCGCCTATGTACTCGGTTCCCAGCTGGGCGAGCAACCTGATGTACAACACCCGCAGGTCCTTGGCGGATTTCATCGCCGTCTTTCTCAACCCTTCCATGAACTCGTCGAGTTCCTCATCGCTCATTCCGCTCAAAGCCTCCGGCGATGCGGATATGGAATCCCTGGTCGCGGAAATCATGGCGGGTCCGAGATCGGCCTCAATCGAACGTATGATAACTATGCCGTGTCTCGCAAGAGCCGCCTTCGATTCGGATAGGTCTCTGTAAAGGGCGGGATCGATGGCCTTTTGCATGCAAGCACACTCTCGATGCCTATACCTCGGTGAAACTAGCGACCTTCTTCTTGTCCAGCTTCTTGACGACTTCGACCAGCAGCTTGACCGCGTTCTCCGTATCGGTGAGGCTTAGCATGCCCGCATGGGCATGTATGTGCCTCGTGGGCACGCCTATCACCAGGCTCGGGCATCCGGCATTCGATATATGGATGATCCCCGCATCGGTGCCTCCTCTCGCCATCTGCGAGAGCTGGTGAGGGATCTTCGCCTTGTCGGCAGCGGAAATGACGAACTCTAGCAGCTCCTGGTTTGGTATCATCGATGAATCGTAGGTCGTTATCGATGGTCCCATGCCCATCTTCGTTGGCGCCTCGTTCGCCTCGATGCCCGGCACGTCCCCAGCGATATCAACTTCAAGTGTAAGGCAGACATCTGGTTTGACGACGTACGCAGTTGTGCGTGCCCCTCTTAGCCCAACCTCCTCCTGTGTCGTAGCGGCACCAACTACGGTGTTCGGATGGGCGATCCTCTTCTCCTTCAGAGTCTTCACAACCTCCGCTGCAATGAACGCGCCTATGCGGTCGTCGAACGCTTTGCCGATGGCGATCGTGTCGGAGCCCTTCCTCTTGCCTTTGCTGAATACCTTCTTGTCAATCGTGGAGAACGTCGAATCCGGCATCACTGGGTTGCCGATCCTGATGCCCATTTCCTTGGCCTCCTCCTCGTTGGAGGCGCCGATGTCGATGAACATCTTGTCCTTCACGACCACCTTCGACCTCTCCTCAGTCGGAAGCAGGTGAGGCGGCTTGGCGGCTATGATTCCCGGGATGAGTCCTTTGGATGTCCTGACCTTTACGCGCTGTCCCAACAACACCTGGTCGAACCATCCACCGAGTGGGTTGAACGTCAGGTAGCCAAGCTTGTTGATTGATGACACAATGAATCCAACCTCGTCCACATGACCTGGAATTAGGACGACGGGAGTCTCTGATGTCCCCTTCTTCGTGAACAGTAGTGATCCCAATCCATCGGTCGAGGTCGCATCCGAGTATCTCTTCACATAATCCCTTACGATTCGTGTTGGTTCCTTCTCGAACCCCGCTGGTCCGAAGCTGTTCGTAAGCTTCTCGAGAAATGCCAGACTCTTTTTGTCCATGTGGTCCACCACCTTCTTTACCGAGCAATCAGGGTTGCGATTAATAACATTTGCTGTCTGTTCGCTCCTGCGAACGCCAGGACAAGATTCAATAATGTTGCATGCAATCACTGCAAAGCAGAGCCAATCGGCCTCCTGGGGTGCACTTACGAAGTGGGCGACACATTTGGCCACCGGGATGGCCATTGGAGCGGTCATCTCTAGACTTGCAGATAGCAGCTGGCCGGAGTTAGTTTGCATCGGCGCAGTTGCGGGATTGCTGCCGGACTCCGATGTCTTCCTCATGCCTCTGTCTAGAAATGCTCACCGGTCCGTATGGACCCACAGCCTGTCGGGCTCGGCGCTGTTATCACTCGCCTGGTTGCTGATTCTCGTGGTGGCCTTGCGTGGGGCCTATCTCCCATTCTCCGACTCCTCTGCCGCAACAACGTCTGTGGCCGTTGTGTTCATTGCGTCCTTCGCGCACGCTGGAGAAGACGCCCTGACTTTTCAGGGCTGCAGACTGCTTCATCCAATCACCGGGCGCAGGTTTTCAGGCCCTTTCAGATACAACGACATCATGGCGAACGCAATCATATCGCTCGTTTCGTTGGGCGTAATGCTCGCATGCTTGGGCGCCTTCGCGTGACGGAGACACTAGTCTGGCAGCGACCATCATTTATTGAAGGAAGTCATAAATTCGGATAGACGAGCGCGAAGACCAGTAAGGTGAAGATCGGATTCGATCAGCGGGGAATTGGCCGGAGTCAAACCCCTTTCCTATTACCGCCCCTATGGCCTTTTCTCACTTGGCATCTGATACTTCTCTCCCCGACTGGATTGAAAAGAATCAGATGGCTTCCGAGAGCTTATTCCATAGCTGGCCCGACTCTTTATGTAAAGAATAGGATGAACTCATTCACGGTTTAGTCGCCCTCGATGAAATCTCGGAGCATCAAATCCACCTTGTCCCAAGAGTATGACTCCGGTTTGTCGGATACCGCCACAGTAATCTGGTCGCCGTTGATTCTGTAACGTCCTCTGACTGTCATATCTCCGATTATCGGCAACGGCATGTCTCCTGAAAAGGTTCCTTCAGACAAATCCCCCACGAAGGTCACGAACTTCTGAGCTGCTTTCCGCTTGATTGTCGCGAGTCTCTCAGCCGGGTCTCCTACCAGAGTGTATTTGAAATCCACACTTAGCACCCACCCCGCATTATTCTCCCGCCCATATGGCTCTTTCTCTGGCATTCCGCCCCTATGGTCTTCTCTCACGGCGACATAGTGGGAGCAGAAAAACGGTCAATCCAGATGAACCCATCAAACCGATCCCGACAATGCCCACAAGTGCTGCCACACCAGATTCAATCTTACCCATCAACAGTAACCCTGCGGCGATTCCACAAATCACCAATCCAGTGATGTAAAGAATCTTAATCATAGCCAGGCCCTCTGTTGGTTGAATCGCCTTCGATTGCCTAAGGGCTTCCGCCAGAAGCCCCTTCACGTTGCCTACCTCGCATAACATAACTCAGGTTGTGTTTCCTACCTGATCCATCCACCCCGGCGGACCTACGTTGGTCTTCTGCGATTCACATTCCCACCGTCGGGCGATAGAAGAACACGAAGTAGACGAACCCAAGCTGATAGATGAACAATCCCGAGAACAGCAACATCAACCTCCATCCCTTTCGTTCAGTGTTGACATTCTCTCTCTCGAGCCTAGGCGTCACCGCGTCATATGCGAAGTAGTATCCTGCAATGGAGAAGAGATTTGCAGCGCCGAGAATAATGTATGTCCGAGTTAGTCGCGCATTCCAGCCGAAGATGATTACACACGCGACCAGGCTGGATATGCATGAAACCAATATGAACACGGCCAACACCACCAACCAAGGGTGGTCGCCAACGAACTGTAGCGACGAGACGCTTAAAGGCCGTGAATCGGACAGCCAGAGATCCTCGGTGAGTTCCCCAGCCGGACCGTCGAACCTAACGACTGTGTAATCGACCGATTTAAGGAATAATGAACCATCGTTCGCGGCGATCTGCTCGGCGAAGAAATAATCGAATTCCTCTATGTATTTCTCTAGGAATTCCGTAGGACGGAAGGTGTCCTGGACCCGGTATTTGCATGAGAAGTCGAGATTCCCTCCGGATGGGTACTCGTCTGGAGTCACATGGTCGAGAACCTGCACGGTTATGGGTATCTCGAGCGTATCGTATGCACTTGTCATCTCAAGCGGGAAGAAGATGCCATCGCACGGAAATTCAACGCCGATACCCAGAGAGTAGGTGTCCGTTCCCGGTATCTTGAAGGCCTGTGTAAGAAAGGACGAAACGCTGGATACCCAAGACAATACAAAGGAGTAGTCACCATCCAGATAATTCTCAATGGCAAGCTCCGCCTCTTCAGGTAATGCCAACTCCTTCGAAGTCAGATAGACGCCTAGCGCTTCTGAGCTGTCCACGGCCAAGACCTCGGTAGTGACGCCGTACTGGTTCAATATGGCGTAACTCTCAACGGAATCCTCTATACCACTGGAGCCGCCAAATCCCAATGTCGCGTAGTAGCCAAGAGCGGGCGCAGTGTACAGCTGTGTGCCAAATGCGAAACTCCAGGACGTGCTATCCGCAACCTTCTCCAGAACGGCCGAGCCCAACGAATAGCCATCGAATCTCGGAATTACCCGAAAGTGTCTGAGAGACACACTCTCAGGTAGCGCAGGTATGGGGAACAACCAAGCTATCTTCTCAGACGAGCGCAATTCAGAACCGTCCAGTTGTATCTGAACGATCATCTTCTCAATCCCGTCGTCATAGTTGATTATGCAGAACTGGTCCCTCTCTGCGAGAGTGTACCAAGCATCACGCGCAGTATCGTATCGTGAGGCGAGCCCATCACCGGCCACGGGCACGGAGAACAAGGGCATGACGAACATCATGATGACAGATAATGCAAGCAGAATTCCTACTCGGGTTCCCACGCCCATATGTATCCTGCCTAGAGTATATTAGAATGCTGGGTCTGAGCATCAGACGATGTATTCTTGTACGGTCTATGGCCAATCCAAACGACCCTGCAGCAATCACGAATCTACCGAGATGACCCTGCGATATATCGGAGTCAATTTGGGCGACCAATGCAAGGCTTTCGAGGCGGTCCGAAATCAACGTATCCAGATGCAAGAAACGGCAGAAAATGTACCTTTTGCGACCGTGCCAGACGTTTAGGTGGACCCTGCTGGATTAGAGACCACGTCGGTCTAGCGTTCTTAGTCCAGTAGCGTGTGGTGCGTCGAGTACAGAGACTAGGTCGATTGTCACAGGGCGGCAGCAAGCTGGTCGTGGCAAAGGTATAAGCCGTAGTCGTTCTTCAGCGTGGACGATGGAGAGCGCTCCCAACGGCCTACAATCATTCAAGCGAACGCAGGATTATGAAGCGGTGAGAGAACTCGCTGTCCGAGCTGGCTTGGATGTGACGGACAAGTCCGTGGAGGGTATTGTTGCTGCTTTCGGGTACTATCTTGACGGGCGATTGATGGGTTCTGCAGCGCTCGAGTGTGAGAATGGACAGCTCTTCCTCGAATGGGTCGCAGTCGATTCCAGCGTGAGGCTGAGAGGGGTGGGAACCTCACTCGTCGCGCTAGTGGAGGACGAGGCAAGAGTTCGGGGGGTGACCGAGCTGTGGGCAAAGGTCCGAGTTCCCGAATTCTACAGGAGCATCGGCTTCAGAGTCCTCGGAGCGAAGGAGAAAGGGCCGAAGACGCTCGTCGGATGCAACGGATGCTCCGAGTTCAACAGGAGCTGCCATCCCGCGATAGTCGTCAAGAATATTCGTGGGAAGAAGGGCGAGTCATGAGCCTGCGCTCAACATCTCGGAGGGGTTCTGCCCTTGGGTCCTTCTCTCAATGATTGACAGAATCACGCTCCGGGGGCGCTCTGAATGAAGTCCCGAGCAAGAATTCCTTTTGACTGACGCCGGTGAAACATCTGCCTGGCTATGCGTGGCAACATATAAATTAGACTAAGCTAATGTGCTGGAGCTGGGGGTGCGAGATACGTCCGAGATAATGCCAGACCTAAAATACACCAAAGACCACGAGTACGTGAAGATTGAAGGAAAGGTCGCTAGATTGGGGCTCACAGACCACGCTCAGAACGAGTTGACCGAGATAGTGTTTGTTGAGCTCCCATCCGTAGGCAAGAAGATTGGAGAGGGCGAAGTGGTCGCCAACGTCGAGTCCGTTAAGACGGTCTCGGAAGTCTTCGCTCCTGTCACTGGCATTGTCAAGGAGGCGAACGACAAACTCGTCGACTCCCCGGAACTGTTGAACACCGACCCATACGGTGAGGGCTGGATAGCCGCTATCGAGGTCAGCGATGCATCAAGCTTCGCTTCGCTCATGTCCGCAGACGACTATCGCAAACTCTTGGGCGAGTAGGCCGGTGACATGTCAGGTGATGTGATGACGAAGCGGGTGCTATCATCAACCGACGCTGAGGATGTGTTCTCTGGTTTTCCCGTCGTGCTCGGCACTGTTCGGGGAGAGAAGGACAACGTCATAACGCTAGCGCTTTGCCACGTGTTCTCATTCAAGCCAGCGCTCATAGGCGTCGGGATAGCTCCGGCGCGATTCAGCTTTCGGTTGTTCAAGGAGAGCAAGGATTTCGCAATCAACGTGCCTGATGTGTCTCTTCTTAGAGCGGTGAAGATATGTGGCTCGAAATCCGGGAAGAAGCTGGATAAGTTCGAGGCAGCGGGACTAACCCGCGAGAAGGCCTCCAAGGTGTCGGCGCCGCTGATAGCGGAATGTCCAGTCAATATCGAATGCGTGAAGACGCACGAGATTGACACAGGAGATCACACCTGGTTCGTAGGCGAGATCGTGGCTGCGAGGCAGCGTGAAGACTACGACAAAGGCAAGATGCTGCTTTACTGGGGGGACTACCGCACGATTGGGGAGAAGGTCGGCAAGGGGTGATTCCTTGGATGTCATTGATGCGATAGAATCTAGAAGGAGTATCAGGAAGTACGATGGCCGAGCCGTCACGGCTGAAGTGTTGGCACAGGTCTTGGAGGCGGCGCGACTGGCCCCTTCTGCAAATAACCGACAGGATTGGAGGATCGTCGTGGTCACGGACAGGAAGACGCTCGAAAGCCTGGTCCCCGTTTCGGGAGGACAGCGATTCGTTGGCGAGTGCTACGCATACCTGGTCGGAGTCGCGGAATCTGGAGGCACCATGTCCACGGTCGACCTGGCGATTGCCCTCGACCATGTGTCCTTGAGAGCGGTGGAGTTGGGCCTCGGGACTTGTTGGATAGGTGATTTTGACCCAAATGGCGTGCGACAGGTGCTAGGAATACCCGATGACCACGAAGTTCCCATATGTATGACTCTGGGCTACCCAACGAGTTCCCCCTCCTCGAGGAAGAGGAAGCCTCTTGGCGAGCTGTTCATGTCGAACGGATGGGGCTCGCATTGGCAATGAGGCCATCCAGCCCGAACGGTGTGCGACGCAAGGAGCGTACTTCCCTGGCACGGCGCCTTGCGGCCAATGTATAAATTCCAGTATAATCCTTTAAGGGCCAAGCGCCACGAATCTCCAACAGGAGGGGACGAAGTTGTACATCTTCAGCACCTGTCCGAGGGATTGTCCCGACACTTGTTCTATGATCACCCGTGTCCGAGCAGGGAAGCTGCACTCTGTAGAGGCAAACAAGAAACAACCATTCACCGGAAAGATGATATGTGCCAAAGGCAAGGGCCTGCCGCAGCACGCCAACTCCAAGGACAGGGTCCTCTACCCGATGAAGCGGATGGGCAAGAAGGGAGACGGCCAGTTCGAGCGAATCTCATGGGATGATGCCCTAAAGAAGATCGCGGAGGAGATCAGGAGCCGTTCGGCTGAGTTCGGCTCGAACTCCGTCGTGCAGCTCAGCCACGCAGGAACAATGGGCTTGATCCAGAGACACTTTCCGAGTAGGTTCTTCAATGCAATAGGTGCGGCCAGAGTAGCGGAGACGATTTGCTCGGACGCCGGAGACAAGGCCCTTGAAGTCGTGTATGGTTCGGCCAATGGAATGCTCCCGGACGAGATTGAGAAGTGTCGGCTGATTGTCGTTTGGGGAATGAACCCTGCTTGGTCTAGCCCACACGGATTCGAGATTCTTAAAAGGGCCAAGAAAGCGGGCGCAAAGATCTATGTCATCGACCCAATAAGAACCGCGACTGCTGAGATTGGCACGCACCTGCAGATACGTCCCACTACGGACGCTGCGCTCGCCCTTGGTGTCGTCAACCACCTCATCGAGAACCGCCTTCACAACGAGGAGTTCCTTAGGCTTAACACGACTGGCTTCGACAAGTTCGAGGAGGTCGTGAAGAAGTTCGATATGCGCAACATCTCCAGAACCACTGGCCTCGGCATCAGCCAGATAGAAGACTTCATGGGTGACTACACATCCCTACGCCCCAGCTGCATAATGATCGGATACGGCATGCAGCGCAACAGGAACGGTGGCGATATGGTCCGCGCCATCAGCATCCTCCCGGCGATGATCGGCGAGAAGCGCGGGTTCTTCTACTCCACCAACCTGGGCGATTTCGACAGGGACTACTTGAAAGGGACCGCTCTGATCTCGAGGCTGCGGGAGGAACATTGCATGGTGGACTTTGGGAGAACTCTCGACTCTGACGCGGCCAAGATGCTGTTCGTTTGCGGATCGAACCCCTTGGCCACCTTTCCAAACCAGAAGCTGCTTCGAAGGGGGTTTTCGCGGGAGGACCTTTACGTCGTTGTCCACGACCTCTTTATGACCGACACCGCGGACTACGCGGACATCGTTCTTCCGGCGACGACTTCATTTGAACACTTCGACATCCACACATCGTACTTTCATCAGTATCTTTCTTTGAACGAGAAGGCTATGGAGCCGATGGGTGAGGCGATGTGCAACTCCGACCTCTTCCGGGCGCTGGCGGCTAAGATGAAGCTCAGGTCGAAGGAGCTCTTCGAGGAGGACGAGAAGATCGCCCGCACCCTTGTGTCAAAGAGCAGAGCTGTGGAGGGAACCTACGACGCCATGACGAAAAAGGGCTTCCTCAGGCTAAAGCAGGTGGACAGGTCTGTCTACCAGACCCCAAGCGGCAAGATCGAGCTGTACTCATCTGCGGCTGAGACGGAAGGCCTCGGCGGATTGCCGTCGCACATTGAGGTTCGCGGACGGCTGCCCTATCAATTGATATCCCCTGTGCACCAGCAGCTGTGCAGATCGCAATACCATAACCTGTGGCCGAATCTCGAGCCCGTGGTCTATATCTCCCCGAAGGACGCGAAGGGCGAACGCATCGAGGCGGGCTCGCAAATCACCCTGAGAAACGAGTTCGGAGAGACGAATGTGAAGGTTGAGCTATCGGATAACGTGCCAGAAGGGGTCCTTCTCTGCTATTCAGCACTGTGGCCTAAGCTGTCCGGGGGAACGAACGTTAATTTCGTGACGACAGACTTCGTGCAGCGATATGGCCAGTGCTCCGCCCTGAACTCTACCTTCGTGGAGATATTGTGAGCGAGGTTTGACCGACATTCGGAAACGCCTAGACGTATCCGAAAAACTCCTTGTGGATCGCTCTGACCGTCTTCCTAAGATCTTTCTGGTCCACTGTGAAATGGTATGCGACGGTCGACGCTCCCGCTGATATCAACTCGACGTTGACATCCTTCGACGCCACCGCCTTGAACACTCTGGCGGCCACGCCTTTCGTTCTTCCGAGGCCTTCTCCGACGGCGCACACCAACGCCCGTCCGTCTTCGATCTCGAAGCTCTCGCCGACTCCAGCGATGTGCGTCTTCATCGCCTTCTTCGCCGCGGCGACGTCGTTCTCGTCGATAATCACGGCCACGCAAGTCTGGGAAGTGGTCGCTGAGAACAGGTTGATGCCCTCGTTGGTGAGGCATGTGGATATGTCGGAGAGGAATCCAGACTTGTATCCTGCCCCTGTATCGTAGATCTTGAGCGTCGCGACCTTCGGGACATAGGATACGCTCTTGATTACGTCCTTCCTCGTGGCCCTGCTGTTGCCAACAATTGTGCCCGGAGATTTCGGGTCGTACAGGTTCTTGATGACCATCTCGATCCCCCGCAGCCGGGCTGGTTGGACGGCTCGAGGGTGCAGCACTTGGGCGCCGAAATACGCCAGCTCCGCCGCCTCCTCGTACGACAGGCGGTCTATCAAAAAGGCGTTCTTCACCATCTTGGGGTCGGCGCTCATGAACCCATCGACTTCTTTCCAGATCTCAATAGGTCCGGACCTCATCGAATGGGCTAAGACAGAGGCGGTGTAGTCCGTCCCGCTCCTTCCGAAGGTGGACACATGGCCGTTCTTCGTGATGCCGAAGAAGCCAGTAACCACCGGCAACATGCCCTTGCTCAGCGCGCTCTCCAAGGTCGGTTTGAGGTTCTTCTCGCACTCGCTCAGTATCGCTACGGCGTTGAAATGCTGGTTGTTGGTGACTAGTCCAAGTGCGTCGGTCTCCATCGCCACTGCGTCCAGCTTGCGATGTGACAAGCGGGCCGCCACGACAATCGCTGCGAGTCTCTCGCCCGCGCTGAGCATCAGGTCGTAAGTTCTGGGCGTGAGCTCCTCGGTGTAAGTTACACCGTAGAGGAGCCGGTCGAGTTTAGTTATCTTCTTCTCGATCATCTCGAGGGCTTCCTTTCTCGAGCTGCCGTCTCTCCTGGGCAGAAGGTCGACGTGCCGGAGTTTCAGTTTGAGCAGGAAGTCATCGATATCCGCCTCCTTCCTGGGTACGGAGACGAACTCTTTGAGCGAGTTGGTCACACCAGACGCTGCCGACACCGTGACGATCTTCTCGGCTGGTTCGTCCTTGACCACCTTCGCGACTCTTCGGAGGGCGTCCTCAGTGCCTAGGCATGTGCCTCCGAATTTCATTATCTTCAATGTCTCACCTTCTGCGATTTGTTGTCGTTGCCGTCTTCTCCATAGGCTGTGGATGACGTCTCGCTGTGAGCGGTCATCCTGCTCTTACTGTGTTCGACTTCGACGATTTTGGGTACGTCGCCGAAGATGCCCACGGCGCCGTCGAGCATAACCAACCCGCCTATGAAACCGTTCACGCCATTCACTGACGCGAACGAGGCTCCGAGATCGCGCCCCCTGCGAACAGCGTTTCCAAGTGCGGTTGCCATTGCATCTGCAAGGACAGGCGAGTCGGCGATTGCGACTGAGACGTCAGACTCTCCAAGACTGATAGAATGCCCGAGCTTTCCACTAGACGAGCACACGCCCATGATTTTCCCTAGCGACTCTATCTCGAGAGCGACGGCGTCGCTAGCACCGGGGTCGGAGAAGACCTCGATGACGGCTGGTTCCTCGACAATTAGAGCGATGTCTCCTCCATTGTCGACCCAGCCGTGACGGCAACCTCGGGCGACCATTGCCTCCAGCCCCGCCTGAGCGACCGCTCCAGCAACTGACGCCATCGGGCCTATGCCAACGGCCTCAGTGGCTTCGCACATCCTATGTACCGTCTCGCTACTCGCCCGGCCACGGTCGTATGGCTCGAAGGTCGTGAGGAAGAATGGGTCAGCTGTGATCTGGCGTTCGATGTCTGCCCTAGCGTCGAGGATGGCATTTATGGCGTACGAAATGAACTGCTTGTCGGCAACGATAGTGACCGCTGTTTCGTCTATCTCGAACTTCGTTCTTACGATGCCGCTCATATCAGAATCTCCATTGCGCGTGGGGGGCACGCATCGATGCACACTCCGCATGCCACGCACTTCTCTTCTGTGAACAACACCTTGCGCGTCTTTGGGTCGAGGCTCAAGGCGTTGGTCGGGCATATGGATATGCAGGCGCCGCAGTGTGTGCAGGCTTCGTCGTCCCTCCTCACGCCCTCCTTGATAGGCCTCACACCGACCGATGCATCCTTGAGGTAATCGATGCCTTTGCGGATGCTATCGGCTTTTCCGGAGACCTCTATGACCATCTTGCCGCCCACCTCGTCTATCTCGGCACGCAGTATGTTCACCAGCAGGCCATGCTCTGCGATGAGGTGGTGTGTTATCGGCAGGTTCGACGATTCAGGGTTGAAGTTGAGCACGAGCTTGGTCTTCATTTCATCGCCTCCTTCTCGCTCCTCACGTCAAGGGTTTTCAGCGACTTGTCCAGCGGGAGTCTCTGGACCGGTTCTGTAACCGCGAAGCTGCCATCGAGTATCCTCTTCTTGAGTATCTTCGTGATCTCCATGGCCTTGTACTGACTCGATAGGGGAGATGTCGGCACCCTCTTACCTTTGATCGAGACCTCTCCAGAGTTCAGTTCGGCGTACGAGACCTCCTTCAGGACAGGTCTCGATCGTCTTTGTTGGGAGTAGTCGAATATCGCCGTGAATATCTTGTCGTCGGTGACCGCGCATGCGCTCGCCATGTCCTCGTCGAGTATCGGGATTGGCACGCCCATGCCGACTCCCAGTGACGTGCCATATCTTGTGAATGTCAAGCCCTTGACGAAATCAGATGACATCTGGTTCAGGTCGCCGATGACAGCGAGCGACCCTGCGGGCCTCTTCGGAACTCCCCGCGGAGTGCGTGCCACGCCTGGGTTGAACTGCGTGCCCTCCCAGGCAACGAACCCCTCTCCTCCGCCCAGGAATATCCTGGTGCCGATGCCTATGGTCCTGTAGTATGGGTCGTTCAGAAGCGGCGACAGCTCACCAGCGCTGCTGTAGGTTGCGTTCCCGAGCTCGGGCAGAAGCTTTCCCATGTACGTGTAGAGCGTCTTCCCAGAGGAGTTCGACGCGGCTCCATAGTTCTGGTAGCAGTTGCGGACATTCATCATCACGGCCTGGTTCATCGTCTTGAGACTCACGTACGTGTCTATCTCCTTCAGGGGATAGCAGTCTGTGCTGCGGGCCGTTGCTTTCAGCCTCACCGCTCTGCCTCTGACCAAGTCCTCTATCACATGTGCGCCGCCGTGCATCATGTTGTTGGACTCATCAAGTTCGGTCGCGCCCAGGTAGAGGTCCACGGCTGCGATTCCGGCATAAGCTGGCACACCATCCATCCATGCCCTCTGTATCTTGATGGGTGGGTCCGAGTGTCCAAGGTTGAAGTAGGCTCCAGAGGAACACATCGCACCGAAAGTCCCAGTGGTAACGATGTCCACTTCTTTCGCGGCCTTCTTGACGCCGTTAGCCTTCACGAACTTCTTGAACTCCATCGCCGTCATTACCATGGCGTTCCCCTCGCTCGCCCGGGCTTTTATCTCTCCGTAAGTCTTTCCTTTGCCGCTCGATACTCTGTTGGGCTTCGTCAAAGAATCCCCTCCCTGTGGGCGAGTTCGGCGTTCAGCACGGAGCCGCCGGCTCCTCCCCGAATCGTGTTGTGAACCAGCAAGAAGAGCCTGAGGCTGTCCTCAGTCGTCCTGATCCTGCCAACGGTGATCGCCATGCCGCGCGCCCTCTCAGGGCTTCCGGCGAGTGAATCGACCAGGGGCTGCGGGCGGTTTGGTGCGGCTGTCACAATGATCGGTTCGACGGGTGCACTCGGCAGCGAAAGCTCCTGGGGACGCGATTTGAATTCTCCAAGAGTGGATGCTATCCTTTCGTTGTCCGGCATGTCCGGCATTCTCGCGAACACCGCCTCCAGATGGCCATCTCTGACGTTCACCCTCGTGCAGCTGGCTAGTATGCTGACTGACGAGTCCACGAATTGCCCGTGTTCGAAGCGACCGAGTATCTTACGTCCTTCGCTTTTCATCTTCTCCTCTTCTTTTGATATATGGGGCAGGATGTTCCCCAGGATGTCTACTGCTGGGACTCCAGGGTATCCCGCTCCTGAAAGCGCCTGATAAGTGGCGACATGGAAATCCTCGATGCCGAACGCATCCACGAGCGGCTTGAGGCCGAGAGCGAGTCCCGTGACTGAGCAGTTCGCGTTCGTGATGATGTACCCTCCTTTCCGCCTGCGCTTTCGCTGAATATCCACCGCCTCGAGATGATCGTGATTGATCTCGGGTATGAGTATCGGGGTGTCCGGGTCCGTCCTGTGTGAGGACGCGTTGGAGAAGACCGCCATTCCAAGCTCAGCACACTCATCCTCAATGTCCTTTGCGACGTCCGACGGGAGGCCGCTGAACACGAGCTCGACGCCTTCCCTCGATAGATCTTCCGCGACGGTCTGTTGGATCGCCCGCCCCTCAAGGTCGTCGCTCAGCTCCGCATCTGGCAGCTTCCAGACTTCCGATATCTTCTTGCCCTGAGACCGGTCTGAGGCGCAGTATGCGACCACCTCGAAATACGGATGGTCGTCCAGCATGTGAGCGAATCGCTGTCCTATCATCCCGGTTGTACCCAATATTGCCGCTCTTCGCTTCGTCATCTCGGCCACCTCTCGAAGTACTCCTTCTCTGCGTCCATGATGCCTGCGAACGCTGCCGGATTGTCGCTCAACGAGGCCGTCTTGAGTTCGTCAATGGCCGAAATCATCGAATCCAACATCGATATCGACTCCGGGTTGAATCTCTGGATATCGTGATAGACACGTCTGCTCTCATTGGATATGCTCGATGCGAGATTGGAGAGCTTTGAGAACGAAGGCCCTGATAAATCGGCGAGTCGGTGCGCAGCAAATGAAGATCTCATCGTGACGAGCCCGAAGAGGAGGGTGCACAGGTGAGGCGCGCCGAGTATGTAGGCAATGAGCTTATCATGTTCGTCCAGGGCGACGCTGACTACATTGGCTCCCGCTCGTTTGTACAGGTCCTTCACGACTTCGTCAGCACTTTCGCAACCGCAGCCGCAGACAAGAACGTTCTCGCCTCTCGGAGTAGCCACGTTTGGCCCGAACATTGGATGCGCGCTTGTGACATTCAATCCCTCCTTGACTCCTGTCATAAGGGTATCTCTCATGTGTGCCTTGACGCTGCACACGTCGAAGATGACTCCCCTAGGAGACGAGGATAATATGAGCTGCATGTCGGATCGAGCGACGCCCAGAGGGCTCGCGATGATTATCAGGTCAGCGTCTTTCGCGTGTTCAGCAGGCGTCTGCAAGTTGGGGTAGCCCTCCAGCTTCGCTCTAGGATCGAACACCGATACTTCAGCGCCTCTGTTGGATAGGAATCCGGCTGTCCAAGCACCGGTCCTTCCAGCACCAACAACCATAGCTTTCTTGTCGTCGAGGTATCGGTCGAAATCTTCGCTCTGGACACGCACGGCAGCATCTATCAGCGTTTCTGCTATGGCGGTTGCGGTCTCGCTATCGACACCCCTCGTTTGGGCCTTTTCGACTGCGCTTCGGACAACAAGCTCTTCTCTTGATGTGTCTCTAATGTCGAGGTTGTCCTTTCGCTTGGTTCTACCGACCTCTCTCGCCACGTCCATTCGCCGGCCTACGAGCGACATGATCTCTCCGTCGATCGCGCTTATCTGTCCGCGCAGAGACTCGAGTTCCGACGAAGTCAGAGGAATCCCCCCTGGATCATTTCATCCAGCATCACGGCTGCCGCGGAGTTCTCCACGACGGGTACCGCACGCGGCACGATGCACGGGTCGTGCCTACCTTTGACCACGAGTTCGACGGGCTTCTTCTCCTCTATATCGACGCTCATCTGCGGGGTCGCTATCGATGAAGTCGGCTTGAACGCGACCCGGAACTGTATGGGCATGCCCGTCGCTATTCCGCCCAATATGCCACCGCAGTTGTTCGTCTTTGTTGCGACCCTCCCGCGCTTGACCACGAACGGGTCGTTGCTTTCGCTCCCACGCATTGCCGCGGATCCGAAACCAGAGCCGAACTCGACGCCTTTCACACCCGGTATCGAGAACATCACAGCCGACATGAGGCTCTCGATGGAACCAAAGAACGGTTCCCCTACACCGACTGGTACACCAATTATGGTGCACCTCACGACGCCGCCAACGCTGTCTTTCTCCTCATGGGCATTCACGATTTCGTCCTTCATCAGGTCGGCGGTCTTGCGATCGGCGCAGCCGACTGGGCTCGCGCGCACGAGTTTCTCCGCTGCGCTGAACGGGATGTCTTTGTCAAGCTTGATGTTACCAATCTGGACGGTCTCCGCAAGTACCCGGACCTTCCGTCTCTCGAGCACTTGCCTCGCGACGGCCCCTGCGAACACGAGCCCTGCGGTCATGCGACCAGAGAACTGTCCGCCACCCCGGTGGTCGTTGTGGCCGTCGTATTTGACGATGGCGGGGTAGTCTGCGTGGCCTGGTCGAGGGACCCTTCTGAGCGCGTCGTAAGCGGAGGAATCGCAGTCCCTGTTCGCAATGAGGCCTACTATTGGAGCGCCTGTAGCTTTGCCATTCAGCAATCCTGAGATGATTTCGACCTTATCCCGCTCCTTCCGGGACGTTGCGACCGCGCTTTTGCCGGGTGCTCTTCGGTCCAGTTCGATTTGTATTGCGGTTTCCGAGATCCTCTCTCCCGCTGGGCATCCTTCAGCGGACGCGCCTATGAATGGGCCGTGGCTGGAGCCGAATATGCTTATCCTGTAGGCCGATCCGATTGAGTTCATTTCCTTACCTCCACCCTGCATCCAAGTTGGTGCAAGTCTCTGATGAAGCCAGGATACGAGATCTTGTACGACTCGTCATCCTCGATCACTGTGTCTGTGGTTGATACCAGAGCCGCAACCGTTGCGGCCATAAGTATTCTGTGGTCCCCCTGGGTATCTATCTTCGCGCCCTTGAGTCTGGGCACGCCGATTATCTCACACCCGTCGTCTCTAGGCAGTATCCTGGCACCCATGTCCTGCAGGAACCGTGTGGTTGAGGCAATCCTGTCGCTCTCCTTTGCACGCAGATTCTTACCCCCCTTGAGGATGGTCTTGCCTTCGGAGACTGCGCCTACCACTGCCAGTATGGGGAACAGGTCCGGGATCGCAGCAACGTCCACTTCGACGCCCCTGAGCTTTCCCCCGCCAACCGTTGCCATGTGCGGCGTCTTTGACACTGGCGCACCGAAGCGCGCGAGGAGATCGAGGATGGCTTTGTCCCCCTGGGGAGACTCTTCGTCAAGCTGCCTAACGGCGACCCGTCCGCCTGTTATTGCCGCGGCTGCCAGCAGAAAGGCAGCAGAGGAGAAGTCACCGGGGATGGCGTACGACTCTCTCGCGAGGCTTTGTCCACCTGGTATCTCGAAACCCGATGGGCTCTCTTTCACCGCAGCGCCGAACCTATCCAGCATTTCCAAAGTGATGTCGACATACGGCCTAGATGTTATTGCTCCGTCCACTGTTATTCGGGTATCCTGCTGTTTCTGAGTACACGCAATCAGCAGCGACGAGATGAACTGGGAACTCACGTCCCCTTTCACCTCTGCTTGCTCCTTGGCAATCGGTCCAGTAATCCTAAGAGGGGGTTTCCCAGGCTGTCCTATGTAACTGCAGCTAGCGCCAAGCTGGGTGAGGGCATCCATCAAAGGTCCCATAGGCCGCCTCACAAGGCTTGCATCACCCGTCAGGGTGGTCGTCGCCGGCAGCAGGGAGGCTAGCCCCGTGATGAGACGCATTGTGGTTCCTGAGTTGCGGGCGTCTATGGGCTCCTTGGGCGCAGTGAGCTCCTCGAGCCGCAGCTGCACGTACGTTGGATGGATGTCCACTTCCGCGCCCATGTTCTGGAGTGCTTCCAGAGTAGCCCTTGTATCATCGGACATCAATGGGCTCTTCAGTGAGAACCTCGACCTCGTGAGCGCTCCCAGTATCATCGCTCTGTGAGTGTACGACTTGGACGGTGGAGCGGTGACCGTGCCGTTGGCCGTTGATGACTTCACTACAAGAGTCGTGGGACCACCTCCCGCGAACATGTATCGTTTAGCCTCGCCCTGAGGATTTCGCCTTCGTAAACCCTCATGCGTTCCATGATCTCTTGCAGTCTGTCGGGTCTGCTCAGAACTACAGTGGCTGGACCTGTTCCAGTTATGCCCGCAGCGTAGGCGCCACTCTTCCTCGCTGACTCTGCGACCTCGTTGGAGATGTCCAGAATATCCGAACTCAGTCTAGAGTTCAAATCCATGGCTGCCCCGTACTCGCCTCTTATTGCCAATCGCAGAGCTTCTTCAAATTCTTCGCTGTGGGCGGCGAACTCATTCTTGTCCACATCGCTCTTGCGGATTTGTCTCGCAGGGACGTGGATAACGACTTCGAGGTTCTCTTTCACACGGCCAGATTTCAGTATTCTCCTTTTGATGTTGTCCGTTATCACTATGCCGCCGTGGAAACAGGCGGTCGCGTCGTCGAAAGCGCCAGTGACAGTGACATGTGCCTTGATCGATTCGTTTATGGCGATGTCAAGGAGGCCTTCGTCTGTCAGGCCGGCGCCCAGCGCGCGCGAGGCCGCAAGGGTCACGGCGTTGGTTGCAGCGCTGCTGCTCTTGAGTCCACGAGAAATGGGAATGTTCGATTTGATGATCGCCTTGCCATTAACCATGTCGTGGCCCGATCCTGCAGCGACCGCACGCACGCATCCGGCCACCAAGTCGTCTCCCTCAGGCGCTCCTTCAACAGATATACCGCCTTCTGCACGCTCCAATTCGAGACGGACATCGGTTTCGAGGGTGATTCCCAGAGCCGCGCCCTTGCCGCACGCGATGGCATTGACGATGGTGGCCGCGCCCCGGCAAGCTGCAGTTCCGATCATGATTCCAGCACCCTCCTCGCCGCCAGTCTCATCTTGGAGACGTCCGGCGACTTGCCTGTCCATATCTTGAAGGCTTCTTCTCCCTGCCTCACCAACATCTCCAGTCCGCCATGCGCCGTGCGTCCGAACCTCCTGGCGACAGCCATGCTCGGCGTCGTGGACGGGTTGTAGACCAGATCGACGAAGATGCGACTGTTCTTGATGGCGTTCTCTGGCAGGTTCGAGAGCTCATCCTTCGCACCCTTGGTGCCGATGGGGGTCGTATTGACCATTATATCGTAGGTCTCCGTGGCCGTTCCCAGCGCAGGGTAGGGTGTCCAACTCGACCCGCAGGCTTTGGCGAGGTCGGAGGCGGCCTTGGGCCTGCGGGCGGCGACGACTATCTCGGCTCCTCCGTCGCTTAGTGCCTTGCACACCGCTCGGGCTGCTCCGCCCGCTCCGATGACTAGGATTCGGGCATTCTTCACGCGGACCTTTTTAAGTGAAATCAACTGTTGAAAGCCTTTCACATCTGTGTTTTCTCCGACAATCTTCCCTTTCTGCAAGTGGAGGGTGTTCACCGCGGCTGTATTCCTTGCCGATTCGCTTCTGATATCACACAATCGGTATGCCTTCTGCTTGTTGGGAATGGTCACATTGAGCCCGCGAAAACCGATGTCGAACAGCGTCGCCACGAGCCTGCGGTTCATTCGCTCTGGGGGTATGTCCAATGGCAGGTAGATGCCGTTGAGGTCCACGCTCCTCAGCGCGGCCTCCTGCATCGGCCTGGAGACGGAATGGGACACGGGGTGCCCTATCAATCCCAATATGACGCTGCCGTGCTTCGCAAGGCCCGCTTGAGTCCGCACGTCCAGTTGGCCGGGGGCCGCCTCTTTGCCCGGAAGACAGGCGTAGGCGAGTTCCGACCTCATACCGGAAGCGCAAACACGCGTAAGTTGGCCCTGGGCTCCCATGCCGATTAGGACAAAGGGCTTGCCTTTGGCGGAGATGTCTCCGGCCAGTTCGGCGAGCATCACCGCCTGAGCGGCGTTCGCACATGGCATTGCGATCTTGGCCACGGCCCTCGCGGCCAGCCCTTTTTCGAGACGTTGCCTGACGAGCGCCTTCGCCACCGGTCGCGAGAAATGGTACGATGCTATCGCCTTCGTGCCGCCTCGCGACGAACCGAGCTCTTTCAAGAGATGCGCGTCTCTTGCGAGCTCAAGGTCGGTGTACTCGAATCCCGAATCGACTACCCTCTCGAGCATTGCACGCCTGGCGCCTCCTTTCAAGTCGGACCTTCCTCCTTCGAATGTCGACCTCAGGGTCGCCACGGCGGCGCCGTCTACTGCCCCTCTGGCATCCTGGACAAGATTCGGATGAGCATCGATTCCTCTCAAGATATCAAGCCTGATTTCGACCAGGTCTGCTCCCGCCTCAAAAGCCTTCTTTGATGAGCGCGACACTCCAGCAATGCTTCTCTCGACAAGAGAAGCGACGACGAGTGTCATCGTCACCTCTCCTGTATCGTTTCATCTACGTACATGCCGAAATGGCGTCCACCCTTCTCCAGCCTGAGAAGGATGGGGTCTCCTGTCTTGAGTTTCGACACGGACACTACTTTCCCTTTCGAATATACTCTTATCGTCTCTGCGTTCTGGACGATGGTAGAATATCTATTGCCGTCGACCTCGGCCTCTATGAGAAGGAGGGGCCGCCGCTCGACTTTCGTCCTGCCGACGATGGCTCTTCGCGTGTGCCCTTCCGAGTCGACGACGAGCACTTCCTCACCGCCTCTCAGCTCAGAGAGGTATCTCGTGGTCCCGTCCGGCATCAGGATGTACGCGTGTACCGGGCCAGCATTGACACGGAACGGCCGTGACGCGGCGTATTCGGATTCGATGGTCTCAGAGTGTATCAGGAACATGCAGGACGATTGGTTGCCGATCAGCATGCCCTCTCCTATTCGGAGAACTGAGCAAGTATCGATACACACCCTGTCGCCGAGCCCCAGCTGCCGGAGGGTGACTATCTCGCCCTCTCTCAGCCCCAGCTTCGGCGAGTTTGCCTCCATCATTTTTCTCAGGGCGGCTAATTCATCGATTCGAGTCGGGGCGAACACCACACCGTCCGATCCGTGTTCCATCGTCTCGAAGAACAGTCTGGCTTCCTCAGCGGTTCTTGCGAGCATGAACAGCTTTGCGCTCGCTCCCTGGAAATGTACGATCAGATTTTCGAGGGGGATGATCTTCCAGTCCTTGGCGGAGATTACCACGTTCTCGCCCTTCTCAGCAAGCTTCTTCGCCTTTAGCTCGTCCTCTTTATTGGCTATCTCCACTATCCTGCCGACAGGCTTGCCGTTCTCAGTCAGGGTGCTGCCAGAAAGCGCGATCGCTCTGAACCTTCCGAGCTTAGTAAATGACGAGTCCTTCTTGTCGAGGACTATCGTGTCGAACCCGTTTTCCAATGCACTCAGGACGATCTTCTTCCTGTTCTCTCTACTGGGCTGGAAGATCGCCCCGATCCAAACCTGGCGGTCGGTCAGGGAATCACCGCCTATACGCGTCCTCTGGGTCCATACCCCGGAAGACTACTTTCCCGATGGCCCTCGTTATTGATTCAACATCGTCGTGCTGGAAAACGTTCCTGCCGATGGAGACTCCTTTCGCGCCAGCAGTCATCGCGTCGCTGACCATCTTGAGCAGGTCGATGTCGTTGTCCATCTTCGGCCCACCTGCTATGACGACTGGGACTGGTGTGCCGTTGACGACCTCCTTGAAAGTATCCACTGAACCGGTGTAGTTGGTCTTTACGACATCTGCCCCGAGCTCCGCTGACAGCCTCGCGCAGTGCTTGACAGCATCCGGGTCGAATTGGTCTTTCACACTCTTGCCTCGTGGGTAGCACATCGCGAGCAGGGGCATACCCAGCTCGCTACATCTATCTGAGACGAGTCCGAAGTCTGAGACCATCTCGTCCTCGGTCTCGCTGCCGATGTTACAGTGAATGGAAATCGCGTCCGCGCCGATTGCCGTCGCGGCGTCAACGCTGGCCACAAGCACCTTCGCGTTCGGATCTGGAGACAACGAAGTGCTTGCGGATATGTGTATGATCAGCCCCAATGGCGAGCCGACCGCAGGGCCCACGTGTGGGACCAAGCCCTTGTGAATCACAATCGCAGATGCTCCGCCTTTGGCAAGTTTGTCGACTGTGCTCCTGATGTCCGCGATGCCCTTGACCGGCCCAAGGGAGATCCCGTGGTCCATCGGCACGATCACGGTGTTCCCGCTCATCTGGTCGAAGATGCGTCTGAGTCTGATGGTTTTTCCCAGCATTCTCATCTAGCTCCTACCGTGCTAAAGAGTGTCAATGTCGACGCCATTGTGCAGGACCTATAAGACCCTTGCTATGATGTGGCAGTGCGAAGGCGTACAATATGTGACAATATTAATCTATTACTGTACACATGTAGTCATCGATTGGCATGTGGGACAAGATTGCGAATTACTTCGAGAAATATCCATCTCAGGCCAAGGTCGCGAGGTACCTCCTGAGATACGGACTCCGCATTGACAGGGACCATATCTATTGTGGCGATGTGCAGATTGCGGATTCCGCACTTGCTAGAGCCGCGGGGGTCGACAGGAGAGTCGTGAAATCCACCATAGACACTATCAAGGGCGACCCGACGCTTCAGAAGTTCTTCTCTCAACTTCTGCCGACCAACCACCTCAAGAACGCCGCCTCCGCGATGGGTTGGAGCGCGATAGAGATCGTGCCCGTCAACGCCCACGAACCCGGCTGCCTGTCGGGAGTCGCTGAGATACTGTCCCGGTCGGGAATCAGCATTCGCCAGGCGATCGTGGACGATCCCATGACCTCCGAGGAGCCAAGGCTCTTCATCGTGACTGAGAGCACGGTCCCACCTGAAGTGATTCCCCTGATACGTCAGGCCAAAGGCGTCAAAGGGGTCACAATATACTAGCGTCCGGCGCGTCCGGATGGATGGGGCGATAATCGAGGGGGGACGTGACGTTTGTCCATCGAGAGCGAGGAAACATCGAGAGCCTACTCGGCAATCCTCGTCGCGATGGTTTCTATATCTTTCGCCTCCGTATTCATCAAGTGGAGCGGCTCAAGCCCGTTCGTCATCGCATTCTATCGCCTCGTCTTCACGTGCGCCCTGCTTCTGCCGTTCATAGCGTGGTCGAGAGGATTCTCGGAACTGAGGCGGCTGGGCAAGACGGACCTCATGTTAATTGTCATAAGCGCCGTCGCGCTGTCGTTCCATTTCGGACTCTGGATAGTGTCCCTTACATTGACTCTCGTATCGACATCGGTTATACTCGTCACCGCTCATCCGATGTTCGTCGCAGGGGTGTCTCATTTTGTGCTTGGGGAGAGGGTGAAGAGGATTGCCGCGATTGGCATAGTCGTCGCCTTCTCCGGCGTTTGCGTCATATCGGTTGCGGATTACGGTGAGGGTAGCGACACTTTCCTTGGAGACTTGCTGGCTTTCCTCGGCGGACTCTGCGCTGGAATATACTTCCTATCTGGGAGGCTCGCGCGCCAGAGGGTGTCGCTCGGCCCGTACGTGTTGTCCGTCTATTCGCTATCGGCTGTCATAATGCTAGCCGCGGCTATGGTTGCGGGGGATGAGCTCCTGGTGCTGGACGGGCGCGAGCTGTCCCTGTTCCTTCTGTTAGCGATTGTCCCTACGATCCTTGGACACACCATGTTCAACTACGCTCTGAAGAAGGTGCCAGCCCACATAGTGTCCACAAGCGTTCTCGGCGAGCCTGTTGGAGCCTCCATCCTGGCTTTCTTGCTTTTGCCGGACGAAACCCCCGGCCTGTGGATAATCCTGGGAGGAGCATTGGTCATCGGTGGGCTGTATATCGTGCTCACGCGCGGAAGGGTTCAAACCGCGTAATCGCTCCCGAATGGCCTCTTTCGACGGAAAGCGAAAGGTCTTAAACGTGACATCGCAGAGCGTCGAAACGAATATTACATGGATGCGGGATTGCCGTCCCGTTCAGAAAGGAGTGAACGGTGGGGGAGTTGCATCATGGCACACGCTAGATTTGTCTTCCTCTCGAAGGAAGAGCAGGATATGATACACGAGTCGAGCCTCAAGAGCCTGAACGAGATTGGGGTTATGATCCGGAGCGACTCGACGCTCAAGACGCTTAGTGAAGCAGGCGCCGACGTGGATTTCTCCAAGCAGATTGCGAAGATACCAGAGAATATGGTTCGCGAAGCGCTCAAGAAGGCTCCCAAGAAGACACGCTTGTGCGCGAGGGACAACAAGAACGACATGGAGATACCGGTCGCGGGTCCTCCATTCGCCGCGACGACCGGTCTTGGCGTTTACATACGTGACATGGACACTGGTGAGAAAAGGCCGTCCACAAGGAAGGACATCGCTGACTTCATCAGGCTGGGAGATGGCTTGAACGGCGTCGACTTCCTTTGGACCTCTATCACAGCCAATGACGTTCCGCAGATATCGCACGGTCTGTATGAGCTTTGGACCGCCATGCAGAACACGACCAAACACGTTAACGGCGTCTCGGTCATGAGCGCTGCGGATTCGAGGAAACAGGTGGAACTTGGAGCACTCGTTGCAGGCGGCGAGGACGAGTTGAGGAAGAGGCCGCTATTCTCGGTCATCTGCTGCTCAATCGCGCCGTTGTCATACGAAGGGGGCGCGGTCGAGGGCATGGTCGAACTCGCCAAGGCGGGCATACCCATCATGTCGATGTCGATGTCGCTCTCCGGTGGTTCGAGCCCTGTGACACTTGCGGGAACCATCACGAACGCAAACGCCGAGAACCTCGCGAGCCTTGTGATCACGCAGTCCGCGGCCCCGGGCTCGCCCCACATTTACTGCTCATCCTCCGCTCCCATCAGCATGAAAACGGGGATGATCAACTACATGACCAGCGAGCAGCCGTTGATAGCCGCTGGCCTTGGGCAGATGGCGCGCAGGTACGGTTTACCATCTATGGTCGGCGACTGGGGAATAAACGATACGGAATCGCCAGGGATACCGCATCCGTTCACAACGATATTGGGCATAACGCTCAGCACAATGACGAACACTGATCTCATATCCGGTATAGGCGGTATCGATGCAGTCAAGGGTGTGGCGTTCGACCAGGCGGTAATCGAGGCCAAAATATGGGAGAACGTCCGCGCCTACATGAGGAATGTAACGATATCTGAGGAGACGATAGCGCTGGATGTCGTGAAGCAGGTTGGGCACGGCAACACCTTCCTCACTCATCCACACACGGCGAGGAACTTCAAGAAGGAGCTGCATTTCTTCGACGAGAAGACCCTCGAATGGGAGGCGACCCTCTCCGACAAGATGGTGCCCGAGGCGAAGGAGATTGCGAGGAGCATTCTCAGAGACCACTCAGTGCCAGCAATCGATAAGGCAATCGTTCGCTCCGGAGACGAGCTAATCAAGCAGTACGTGAAGGACGCCAAGGTCTGAGGAACCGCGCTCTCAAAAGGGAAGCGGTGATGGCCACTGGAAAGGTTCTTGAACCCTTCGCTTTCGGAGATGCCGGTCTCATGAAGGTTGGTCAAAAACCTTTTCTATTGATGCGGGCTTCGGAGGCGTAAGCCTCCTGCTACAGGGAGTGGTGGAATGTCATCATTTGCAGATAGATTTAGAGTGAGGGAGCCAAAGAACTTCATCAAGGAATCGGACAGGAAGAAGATACACGATGCAGCGCTGGACGTGCTCGAGACCACAGGCATCCGGGTTCACAGTAGCGTCGCCAGGGAGTCGCTGAAGCGAGCCGGGGCCACCGTCGACGATAAGACGAGCATCGTGAAGTATCCAGCGGATCTCGTTGAATCATTGCTCAAGAAGATACCGTCGAATATTGTTTTGGCTGGGAGAACCAAGGAGCACGACCTTCCACTCGACCGTAGGCACCAGTACCACACAACGGACGGTTGCGGCATATCCGTGTGGAACAACAAGACCCAAACGCGGCACGAGTCGACCCTCGAAGACATAAGAAAGACCGCGGTCCTCGGCGATTACTTGCCTTACCTGAGCATCTATGAGCCCATGGTGGTCGCAAACGACATGCCGTCGAAGACACACGTGCTCATGGGACTCAAGACCGCCATGGAGAACACGACGAAACACATTGAGACCGAGTCGACGACCACCCCCGAGGAAGCTCGTGCTCAGGTCGAGATGGCCGCTGCCGTCGTGGGCTCGAAGGAGGAGCTGAGGGAGAGGCACTATCTCTCCGCGATGGTCTGCACTGTTTCGCCATTGATACTCGATGGCGGTGCGACCGACGCGGCGATGGTCTGGGCGGAGAACCATGTGCCGGTGCACATCACCGGCATGGCGAGCATGGGGCTGACCGGGCCCGCGACCGTTGCTGGAAGCCTTGTTGTGAACCATGCTGAAACAGTGGCCTTGGCATGCGCGATGCAGGCACATGAGCCCGGAGCGCCGCTGCTCTATGGTTCTGTTCAGTCGAGCATGGACCCCAGGACAGGCGCGTATAACTCGGGGGCTCCGGAGACGATTCTGATAAGCATAGGCGATGCTGAGATGGCAAAGTTTCTCAATATCCCATGCTCTGCAGGCGGCATCGGTGGCAGCTCGAGGGTACCAGGGATTCGTGTGTCGATTGAGAACTCAATACTGTGTCCACCTCTAACCACCGCTGGTAGCGAAGTCATGAATGGAATCGGTTTGGCCGATGGCTCTACGCTTCTGTCGTACGAGCAGCTGATGCTCGACCATGAGATTGTTGGCCTGGTGATAAACGCGCACAAGGAGATCGAGGTCAGTGATGAGACGATCGCCCTTGATGTCATCAAGAAGGTCGGAATCGGGAGAAACTACCTCAGCGAGATGCACACGCTCAAGAGGGTTCGTGATTTCTACCTGCCGACACTGTGGGATATGTCAACTTTCGAGTCATGGGTCGAGGGCGGCAAGAAGGACCTGATGGACGTCGCGGGCGAGAAGGCGCATAAGATCATTGCTGAGCACAAGCCGGAGAAGCTCGATGGAGATGTCTCGAAGCGTCTGAATATGATAGTGGACGGCTTCTGACTTGACACTTGCGCTCGCCCATCGCTCCAAAGGCATTACGATGGAGCCAGGAGGCAGCGGGAGAGCCTTCCAGCGTCGTCCAGGCGTCGTCGCTGGAATCCTTTTTATGGCAGGATGAATATCCACCCGCTGGACGGACCGCCCATGCGGTTCTCTGCTTTAGGGGGTTAGTTGATGGATGAGAAGAAGGTGCAGAAGGCTCTATCGAATGCCATATTGTCCTACGACTCCGGCGCTGCCGAGAAGGCTGCAAAGGAAGCTATCAGGTTGGGCATGGACCCGCTGAAGGCAATCGAGAAGGGGCTCTCTCCCGCCATTGAGTCAGTTGGCGAAAAGTTCGAAAAGATGGAAGTCTACCTGCCCGAACTGATGCTCGCGGCAGATGCGATGAGGGCTGCCATGTCGCTGCTACTCCCGCTGATACCGAAGGGCAAATCCGTGTCCAAAGGGACGGTCGTGATTGGCACAGTTCAGGGTGACATACACGAGATAGGCAAGAACATCGTGTCAAACATGCTGATGGCGAACGGGTTCAATGTGGTTGACCTGGGCGTGGACGTCAAGACGGCTACTTTCGTCGACGAGGCGCAGAAGTCCAAGGCGGATATCATCGGTGCCTCGGCGTTGATGTCGAGCACTATCGGTTCTCAGAAGGACATAGTGGACTATCTGGGCTCGATGAAGATCAGGAAGAATCACGCGTTCATGGTAGGCGGCGGCCCGACCACAGGCGAGTGGGCCAAGGAGATAGGCGCCGACGGATGGGGCGAGGACGCGGCGACCACGGTCAGACTGGCGAACAAGCTGGCCAAAGGGAAGTGAGAGGTTGGTGCAGATCCTCGATGTCATGGACAAGGCGCTCGAAGGAACACCGATGAGCGAGTCGGACTATCAGCTACGACGGTTCGCTCCGAAGGTGCAGGAGAAGGTAAAGGAGTACAAGATCAAGTACGACCCCAAGAACCCGATTCCGAACGACGGTTCGCTTGCCGACGACATGTTCGAGGCTGCTGTAGATCTCGTCGCTGAAGTCGGTGCTTACTGCACCAGCACTGCGAGGATAATATCGTATTCAGAGAAGGAGATAAGGCAGGCGATTGCCGAGGCGCCCGAGGAGATCGAGCTGGGTGAGGGCCGTGACCGCAAAAAGCTGAGGGGCAGAAAGGTCGGCGATAGGACGCCTCCTTGGTGCCTACTTGGTGCCGGTGGAGGTGCATGCTCCAGCGACAAATCGTTCCTCACTCTCGTTGAGGGATACGCGGAGATTCCCGAGACAAATGGGATAACCACGCCTGCCATCACGCGCGTCGGCGGCATGAGGATCCGACCCGCTTCGCCATTGGAGATACTGGGGGCCATGAGGAACGCCGTTCTCGCGAGGGAAGCGTGCAACCGGGTCGGTCGTGAGGGCATACCGATAATGAACTCCCTGTCTACGGCGGAATCCGACATAGCCTTCGCCGCGGCGCTTCATCCCAAATTCGGGATGCGTCGGTCCGATGCGTACATGATTTGCTGCATGGACCCAATGAAGGTGGATTTCGCGAGGCTCAACAAGGTCACGACTGCCCTTTCGCTTGGAGGTCCGATAGGCATGTGCGAGGGCCCCCTGCTTGGCGGATACGCCGGAGGGGCGGAGGGCACAGCGCTGTCCAACGTCGCTCATCACCTCATGGGAATACTGACGTACCAGTCAAGCTGGATACTGCCGTTTCCCATCCATCTCAGGTACGTTTCCAGCAGCTGCAGGGAACTACTGTGGGTGATAAGCACCACGGGGCAGGCCATCAGTAGGAACTCCCACATAATAAGTCTGAACCTGAACTACACATCGGCGGGGCCCTGCACTCCGATGTGCCTGTTCGAGACATCGGCGTCGGTGCTGGCAGCGGTCACCGCAGGACTGTCTTTTGAGTCCGTGGGGGTGGCTTCGAACCGATACGAGGACCAAACGACACCTGTCGAGCCAAGGATTTCAGCGGAGGTTGGACACGCTGTCGCCGGGATGAGCCTCAAGGACGCGAACGAGATTGCGAATAAACTGCTGTCGAAGTACGAATCGAAACTCTCGAGCCCGCCGCTCGGTAAGAACCTCAATGAATGCTGGGATGCGGAGAACCGAGAGCCTTCGAAGGAGTACAAGAGGGTCATCAAATCGTACAAGAAGTCGATGGCCAACCTGGGCGTGCACCTCAAGGACGAGCTGTGATGCCGAGCTAATGGCCTTCATAGACCTATCAGACCCTTCCCCTTCGTTCTATTACGCCATGTGACTTAGGTGTGCAACTGGGAATCACTTCGTGTCGACTACCTTGATCAGGTGCCAACCGAACTGGGTCTTCACCGGACCGACGGTCTCTCCTTTCTTGCCGTTGAACGCAGCGTCCTCGAACTCCTTCACCATTTGTCCCTTGCCAAACCATCCGAGGCTCCCTCCGTTCTTGGCAGAGGGGCATTCCGAGTGCGTCCGGGCAAGCGCCGCGAAGTCTTCGCCGGATTTGACCATTGCCAAGAGGCTCTTGGCTTTTGCCTCATCCTTTACAAGTATGTGGGCAGCGTTGACTTTGTTCGTCATGCTCATTCGGAATGCGGTCTCTGAATAACTAATTGTTGCAGGCGCGAGGCGAACGTTCAGAAAGTGTTTTCGGCCTTGTCGGCCAAATCGCCGTTGAGCGGAATCGGTCGAATGCTGCTTTTGTGTGCATGCCAGACTGCCGCAGAACGTTCTGACGCCCACAACGTACCCGTACCTGTCAATCGAAAAGACTATGACCTCGGGCGTACAACTGTTAACGGGGTTAAATCGGTGGACGAAACGGACAGGAAGATCTTGAGCGAATTGCAGACCGACGGTAGAGCATCCTTCAGAGAGATATCTTCAAGGGTGAAAGTGAGCACACCAACGGTGAGTTCAAGAGTGCAGGCCATGACGGACAACGGACTCATAAGAGGGTACTCTGTGGTGCTCGATGCGGACTTGCTCGGCCAGGTGTCTGTGGCTATTCTCATCGAGGCAAAACCGTCTGAGATTGACGCAGTTGTCGATAGGATCAAGGGCGAGGATATTGTCAGGCAGGTCCACGTGCTATCCGATTCGCGAATACTATGCATTCTGTCGTTCTACGACCAGAAGAAATACCAGACCTTTATCCAGTCCCTGTCCAGGATATCCGAGATTGCCAAGATTGACAACTCAATGATACTGAAGACTGAGAAAGAGATGCCACGCGCCTCGTTGACGACCGAAAGCGGCCTGCATCTCAAATGCTACTACTGTGGCCATCAGATGAGGGACGAGGGCGTGAAGCTCAAGCTGGACGGTAAGACCCATTATGTCTGCTGCGGTGTCTGTGCGAAGCTGTACAAGGAGAAGTACGACCGCCTGAAAGAGGCGGCCAGTCCCTTCGTCACCGTCTGAGCCGGTGGCTCGGACGAAGCTGGTGCTTCCACTCAGAGGAACTTGGCCGGGTCCTTGTCGAACGCGTTCTTGCATCCAGGGGCACAGAAGAAGTACTCTCTTCCCTGGTACACCGACATCAATTTTGCGGTGTCTGTCTCTACCTTCATTTTGCAGACGGGATCCGTTTCTGTCGTCACATTCGCACCCCAACGGTGGAGCGGAGCCAGATGATTGCGTCTGCGGGGCACCGATTCTGAGGCATCAGCTCCGCCCCTTGTTCTGGTTGTCTTCGGGAGGGCTTTATCATTGTCCCGCACACGGCCGCGCGCCTGCCGCGGCTCCGCAGGTATGTGATACAATAACTCTATATTCGGGTACCAGGTTTGCGGTTTAAGCGAACTGGTGTATGCCGATGCCAATATTCGAGAGATCATCTGAGAGCTCCGTGACGAGGGCTATCGTCTCGGAGTTCACGCGGGAGATGAACGAGATAATCAGCACTGATGTGGTGGTCGTAGGTGGCGGCCCGAGCGGGCTGATAGCTGCCCACGACCTAGCAAACAAGGGAGCTAATGTCGTCATAATCGAGAAGAACAACTACCTCGGCGGGGGCTTCTGGATGGGTGGATTCCTGATGAATTCCGTAACGGTGCGCGCCCCCGCACATAAGATGTTGGATGAGCTCGGCATTAGGTACAAGGAGTTCGAAAAGGGTCTTTACACAACCCCAGGGCCTCTCGCGTGCTCAAAGCTGATTGCCGCCGCGTGCGAGGCTGGTGCTAAGGTTCTGAACATGGTGGCCTTCGATGACGTCGTTCTGAGGGACAAGGACAAGGTCTCAGGAGTCGTCATAAACTGGTCTCCGATATCCTATCTGCCCAAGCCCGTTGCGTGCGTTGACCCCATATCCATAGAGACCAAGGTCGTCATCGACGGGACCGGCCATGACGCCTCAGTCGCGCGCAAGCTGGAGGAGAGGGGTCTTTTGAAAATACCCGGCTGCGGTGCAATGTGGATCGAAAAGAGCGAGGACGAAGTGGTCGAACGCACGGGGTACGTCCATCCCGGACTTATAGTCGTCGGGATGTCCGTGTCCGCGACATACGGCCTTCCCCGCATGGGTCCCACTTTTGGGTCTATGCTGCTCTCAGGTCGAAAAGGTGCTGAGCTGGCGTACGAGAGTCTTAGAGAACAAGGTTGAACTCGGAATCTTCAATTGCTGCGATGGAAGGACGCGAGGTCGTTCACCTGGATCGCCTTTGTCATTGCGTGCTCCATCCCCATGACCGCAGCGCTCGCTCCCTTGGTCGTTGTGAACATCGGTATCTCGAGCTCCACTGCGAGCCTCCGCATCATGTAGCCATCTCTCCTAGCGCCCGACGATTCCGTCGGCGTATTTACTATCATCTGCACCTTTCCTCCCCGCATCAGAGAGAGTGCGTCTGGCGATGTGTTCTCGGATATCCGATAGACCGTAGTGACAGCCATGCCCTTTGAGCGTAGATGCGTCGCTGTCCCTTTGGTGGCATATATGCCGAAGCCGAGCTTCTGAAGTCGGAACGCAATCTCCGAAACCGCTGTCTCCTTGTCCTCGTCGCTTACGCTAATGTAGACGTTGCCGCTGCTAGGGAGCTTCTGACCAGATGCAACCAGCGCCTTCCATACGGCGGCCGGGTACGAACGGTCGATTCCCATGACCTCGCCCGTGGATTTCATCTCCGGTCCCAGAATGCTGTCTACCCCTGGGAGTTTGAGGAACGGGAACACCGATGCCTTCACCGCAACATGGTCAAGTATAGCCTCCCCCTGGAGGCCAAGCTCCTCGAGCGTTCTGCCCAGCATGACCTTCGTCGCTATCTTGGCAAGCGGGATCCCCGTGGCCTTGGATATCACAGGGACCGTCCTGCTTGCCCTGGGATTTGCCTCGAGCATGTACACCGTTCCATCCTTGTAGGCGAGCTGAAGATTCATCAGTCCTTTTGTGTTCAGCGCCAACGCCACCTTCTTGGTTATTGCCCTTATATCGTCCAATGCCGCGTCAGAGATAGTCTGCGGCGGAAGGACCATAGTCGCGTCGCCAGAATGGACGCCCGCCTCCTCTATGTGTTCGAGTATCCCGCCGATGTAGACCTCCCTGCCGTCGCAGATCGCATCGACGTCTATCTCGATGGCGTGGGTGAGGTACTTGTCGACCAGGATCGGATGGTTCCTCGATACCTTCGCGGCGGATTTCATGTACATCTCCAGCTCGGAGTCGTTGTAGACAATCTCCATCGCGCGCCCTCCCAGGACGTAGCTCGGCCTGATGAGCACAGGATACCCGATCTCACTAGCCAGGCTCCTTACTTCGTCGAACGAGAGCCCGGTTCCCGATTTCGGCTGCGCAATGCCCAGCCTGTCCATGAGGCTCGAGAACCTCTTCCTGTCCTCCGCGAGGTCAATCGAGTCTGGTGATGTTCCGAGTATCTTCGTCTTGCTGCCTCTTAGGGCTTCCTGAATGGGCATTGCCAGGTTGATCGCCGTTTGCCCACCGAACTGAAGCATGACGCCGTCGGCATCCTCCCGCTCTATGATGTTCAATACGTCCTCCGCAGTGATCGGCTCGAAATACAGTCGGGTCGAGACATCGAAATCAGTTGAGACCGTCTCGGGGTTGTTGTTTACTATCACAGCGTCGATTCCCTCCTCCTTCAGGGCGAGCGATGCGTGTACGCAGCAGTAATCGAATTCTATCCCCTGGCCTATGCGAATGGGGCCAGAGCCAACCACAATGATCTTCGTGTTATCAGAAGGCCGTGCCTCGCATTCCTGCTCATATGTCGAGTAGAAGTACGGTGTCTCAGCCTCGAACTCAGCTGCGCACGTATCGACCATCTTGTACGTGGGCTCTACCTTTGCGGACTTCCTTGCCCTCCTAACCGAATGCGCATCGGTCTTGGAGAGACGGGAGATGTACTCGTCCCCGAAGCCCAGCTTCTTGACAGTCGCCAGCAGCCCAGGCGGATGCCCATTCGCTAGCTCGGCCTCGAGTTCTATCAGCCGCTGAATCTTGGTCACGAAGAACGTGTCCCAGCCTGTCAGCTCGCACACCCTGCTCGTCGGCATACCGCGTCTCAAGGCCTCGGCGATTTCGAATAGCCGCGAGTCCGTGGCCTCGGCCAAAAGCCGTTCGAGTTCGGCGTCGCTCCACGTGTCGCCCTCAAGCCCCATCTTGTCTATCTCAAGGGATCTCACAGCTTTCAGGAGCGCCTCCTCGAAGTTGCGGCCGATCGCCATCACTTCTCCCGTGCTTTTCATCTGAGTCCCTAGCCGCCGGTCGACGGTCCTGAACTTGTCGAAGGGCCACCTTGGTATCTTCACGACTATGTAATCGATGGACGGTTCGAAGGCGGAGCAAGTCTTCTTCGTTATCGCGTTAGGTATTTCGTCCAGAGTCATCCCCACGGCTATCTTCGCCGCAACCCTGGCTATCGGGTACCCCGTCGCCTTTGAGGCCAGGGCTGAGCTGCGGGACACTCTCGGGTTCACCTCGATTATTCTGTATTCCCCTGTCGAGTGATTCATGGCGAACTGGATGTTCGCGCCGCCCTCGATTTCAAGTGCTCTTATGATCTTCAGAGCTGCTGTACGCAACATCTGATGGTCCGAGTCGCTGAGGGTTTGAGCGGGCGCGACCACGATGCTCTCTCCTGTGTGGATTCCCATCGGGTCGAGGTTCTCCATGTTGCACACGATGATGGTGTTGTCGTTCGCGTCCCTCATGACCTCGTACTCGTACTCCTTCCAACCTATGACGCTCTCCTCTATCAGAACCTGCTTGATCCTGGAGTAGATCAAGCCTCTGCCAACTATGTGCGTCAACTCCTCCTCGTCGTGTGCGATGCCGCCCCCTGTGCCACCGAGGGTGTACGCGGGGCGGACGAGCACGGGGTATCTGCCCATAACCTCCACTGCCTGCTTCGCCTGCTCTATGGAGTTCACGGTCCTGCTCTTCGGTATCGGCTCCCCGAGGTCTAGCATTGTCTTCCTGAACAGCTCCCTGTCCTCCGAAAGCGCAATCGCCCTCGTCTTCGTGCCTAGGAGCTGGACGCCCAGTCTGTCGAGAATGCCCTTCTCCGCGAGTTCGGAGCACAGGTTCAGCGCGGTCTGCCCTCCCATGCCGGCCAGTATGCCCTGAATCCTCTCCTTTTCAAGGACTTTCTCCAGCGTGGCTGCGTCGAGCGGTTCGATGTATACGTGGTCCGCGGTCTCCGTGTCGGTCTGGATTGTCGCCGGATTTGAGTTGACCAGTATGGTGGTGTACCCCTCCTCCCGCAGTGATTTGCACGCCTGCGAGCCGGAGAAGTCGAACTCTGCTGCCTGGCCAATCACAATCGGGCCCGAACCGACAACCATTATTCTGTTCAGGTCGCCTCTCATTGGCATCAGGATTCCTCCAACACCCTAGCAAACTCGTCAAACAGGAACGTAGTGTCTTGAGGACCCGGTTTCGCTTCTGGGTGGAACTGGACCGAGAATATCGGCAACCCAGAGTGCCTCATACCCTCCACCGTGCCGTCGTTGAGGTTCTTGAATGTGACATCCATTCCGACATCCGCAGCGGTTGGGCCGTCCACAGCGAACCCGTGATTCTGCGAAGTGACGAACACACGCCTGCCGAATCCAACAGGTTGGTTGACCCCTCTATGGCCGAATTTGAGCTTGTAGGTCCTCGCGCCTAGTGTGAGCGCCAGCAATTGGTTGCCGAGGCATATTCCCATCATGGGCATCTCGTCCTTGAGCGCTTTCAATGTGGCCACGACCGTCGACCTGAGGTCTTCGTGCGCGGGGTTTCCAGGACCGTTAGTGATGAATATTCCGTCGGGGTCAAGCGCCCGGATGTCTTCCACTGGGTAATCGTAGGGAACCTGATGGACGTCGAACCGCGCCTGCAGTTCTTTGATTATGTTGTCCTTGACTCCGCAGTCGATAACCACGACGCTCCTTCTCTTGCCAGACTCGAAGGACCGAATGGATTTCGTGCTAACCCTGGCCACGAGGTTCTCCTTGTCCGGGTTGTCCATCTTGCGAACCGTTTCCAGCACATCAGCAGGCTCGCTCGTTGTTATCGCACCCTTCATCGTGCCCTTCGTCCTGAGTTTCCTAATCAACGCTCTGGTGTCGATACCCGACAATCCCGGGATGTTGTGCTGTCTGAGGAATCCATCCAAACTCGTAATGCTCAGACGATGGCTGGGCACTTCGCACAACTCGTTCACGACGTAGCCCCAGACCTGGACCTTCGAGGACTGATTGTCCTGAAGGTTGATTCCATAATTGCCGATCATCGGATATGAGCAAGTCAGGATCTGACCTGCGTACGAAGGGTCCGTCAGGGATTCCTGATAGCCGGTCATCCCGGTCGAGAAGACGACTTCGCCGAAGGCTTCCTTGAGAACGCCGAAGGGCTTCCCTTCAAAAATCGTCCCATCCTCTAGGACCAGATAGCCCTTCATTCGCACGACCTTCGGGATATCCCAGGTGTAGGTTAAGAATCTTGTTGTGAGATATACGACTCAAACAGCAGATCATATCATGAATTTGGACAGATGGATCCTCTCAGAAGCGTGTCAGCGCGGCGGCTATCATCCTCGCCAATCGCCCCTATGAAGCGAGGACATCACGTCGCGGATGATCTCGTCTTCGAATAACGCGCTCTCACTCATGACTCCCTCTTCGACGAAGTAGAGTCGGCGGGCGAGCCGAAGCGACCGTTCGTTGTACGAAATGAACAGTAAGGTCATCCTGTTGAGGGCCATCTTGTCGAAGCCCTGGGAAATGATCGCCTCAATGGCTTCTCTCATGATGCCTCTGCGCCAGCATTCAGAATCGAGGCCGTAGCTCGCCTCGGTCTCTCAGTATGGCCCGTTCTCCCACTTGTGGAATCCGGGCTCAACGGCCTCTTTCTTTGCTTTCAGTCCCCATCGCTGGTTCTATCTACCCTGTTCTCGATAGCCATTCGAGATGTTCCCAGGCCACTGCAAGGAAGTGAGCGTTAGGCATGTCGATTTCGCCCTCACCGAGGAGAGCATAAAGACATTCCTTTCCGGCAAGCGAGCATACATACGCACCAAGTACTTCGTTATGACCAACGGCCGTGAATGGGCAGTTGCCCAGATTGAGAAGGAAGAACTCAACGGTGTGCTCCAGCCAATCGTCTCCGTTAGCATCGTGTCGCTCCCGGATGAGACTTCGTTCGTGGACGATACAGACCTCGATGTGCTATCGGCTTCGAAGATGGGGCGGTTGAGGGAATCGAAAGGCACGAGGTGCGTGGTCGTCCGTGGAAGGTCTGAACATGTCTCGTTCTTCGTGGATCAACAACCGTTCGAATTGACGGTGGTGGACGTGGTCCCACCCTCACCCTCGAAACTCGTTGGACTCGTCGATGACGTGCTGGACTCGCAGTTGCAGGACACCTTCGTGAAATTCGAAGTGGTGGAACTGGATATCAATGAACTATCGGGAACCTCTGGCTCTGGACCTGTGCTCTTCCCATGCAAGGCGTCCGGCCTGGAGCACGATAACCTGCTGGGGTATTTGGATGGTACTCCGCCACTGACCCCTGAACAGGTCCACCGCGCGTCGCTTGTGGGCTGTAGCCTCTCAGCAAGGATATTCAAGGCGTTGTACGGAGCAGAACCGCGCCTGGTCAATATGTGCCCTGTCGACCTCATCAAACAGAGGCGTGTCGATGGCCCTGTCCTCACGAAATGCTGCAAGATCAAGGAAGGCTACGACCTGCAGGGAGATGTCGCGATAGTGCCATGGGGGGCGAGAGCCACAGATGTCGCAGCTGCAATCGACGCCCTCATCAGATGTCGAGCTGGTCCTCCCTGAATTGGACAACTGGGCAAGGCCCGAAGCAGGACCCGCAATGATCGCATAGCTTCTCGACGATGCTCACACGCCCGTCGAGTGCGAGTGCGTCTTTGGGACAACGGGCAACGCATATGCCGCACCCTGCGCATTCCATCGCTCTCAGGATCGTCTCCTTCAGCATCGCCGCCTTTGCCTTCAGCTCCTGCTCGTTCCTTGCCTTGATCATGACTGGCCCCTCGGAGAACACAGTGATCTTCTCGACTTCGGCTATCCTTCCGTCGGGGGATATGGTGACATCGCCGATCGCATTGAGCAGGTTTCCCACCCTCTTCATATCGAGCGACTGAGTGAACACACCCTCCATGCTGATTCCCTCGACGCAAGGACTGTAAGCTTCGGTTCCGTGAAACTCTATGGGTGCATCGACATCGTTCTGAATATCCCGCTCCGAACCTTCGACGCGTTCGACCCCGATCGATTCGAGAACGGATTTCGGTATCCTCCTCCATCTCCAGAGGCTGTAGCGAAGCCACTCATCAGGCATGCCCTTCGCTTCCGAGTATGACCGCAGCGTCTGCTCCCACTTGCTGTAGCCTTCTTCAACTCTCTTCGCGAGCTTGAGCTCAGCCATGTCTGTCGAAGGGCAAAGGAAACATCCTATGCGTTCGAACCCTTGCTCGTAGAGGATGTTGTGAGACGCATCGCGGTCGAACAGGTACAACCATACATGGAGCGCTGTCCATTTCTGAATCGGGGAGGCGCCCAGCTGGTTCGGTGTCCATGGGTTCTTCCAGACTCTCCCCTTCCTAGCCCTGCTTTCGGATTCGTACGCCCTCTGCCCGATGAAAGAGAGGACTCCCTCTGGAAAATTCTTCTGTATGAGCCTGGTCGCGGGCCCTAGCTTGCAGGTCTTACAGCACCATCGGAAGTCCTTCGCCGGAGGTCCGAACAGGCCCACGTTCTTCCAGAAAGCGTCCCCTGCGCTCTCGACAATGAGGTCAAGTGAGTATCTCCGCGCGGTATCGAAGACGTTGCGTTTCGTCTCCTCGAACTCAAGACCTGTGTCGACGAATAGCATCTTTGGCACCACGCCGCTATCCAGAACGAGGAGCAACGTGGCCAGGCTGTCCTTGCCTCCGCTGTAGGATACAGCAACTGGGAGCCCTCTATCCTCTACCAGATTCTTGATGAACACCGTCGCCTCGGAAACACGTCTGTCTATGACCTCTCTGTTGGCTTCTCTGGCATCAGCCCAGGACGCCCTGCTACTTTCGTCAATGCCACACTCCGATCCGTCAGCGACCCACCTTGTCTTGACGGCGGTCCCACGCCTCTTCTCCTGCATCTCACTCGATGACATCTTGGACACGCCCACCGAGACCGTCCTGCCCTCTCCGTTGAGGACTATCACATCGTCGCCCGGGAGCATTCCAGGGGCGCAGTCAACTATTCCAACAGCAAGAGCACTCGCCTTGCGTTCACGGATTGCGTTGACAGCACCGTCATCGACCCTGACCCATCCTTTGCGGAGCACGGGCTGCATCGCAATAGCCGCCCGCGGCCTAGGCAGAAATTTCTCCCCCGAAGCGAGGTCGAATCTCATTGCCCCAACGACATGTCCGCCGACGATGACCTCGTCCATCCTGTCAAGGTCAGGCGCCTTGTTGAGCAGAACGATACGGCTCTCCGGGATGACTTTGTTCCCGCATCCCTCGCCGTATTGCCTATCTATAAGAACTCTGAGCGTGCGAACATCGTGCTCGAATGCTGGTCTTGCGTCCCCAGGGGGGGTTACCTTGACCTCCCGCGTCTTGCCACTGCATCTGCTGCAGCTGGGCTGCTCCAATACGGGGACGTTGCAGCTGTCGCACCAGCGCAGGTGGATCTTGCCTAACCTTACCGCAGCCACGGGATTCGCACCGGGTGTGAGCCAACAATGCCGCTCTAGGCGCGCTTCACTTCAACGCCTTCAGCTGCTTGACGACAGCCTCGACGGCGTCCTTGGCACGTTCTATCCGGTCTTCCGCCTGGAGCCTGCTCATGCCTGGGCCTGTGATGCCAAGGCCGACGGGTTTCTCGTACTCGACGGCCAGGTCCGTTATCTTCCGCGCTGCCTGGCCTATGACGACCTGGTCGTGCTCCGTCTCGCCTTCGATCACAGCTCCTATGGTCACAGCGGCGTCGATTCCCTTGTCCTTCAGGAGACTCTTGACCGCCAGCGGTATGTCGAACACACCGGGAACGGTGATTACTTTCGCCACTTCCACATCCAAGAACTTCGCGTGTTCCTTGGCCCTCTCGAGCATCATCTTCGTCAGGTCGTAGTTGTACTCGCTGCAGACGATGCCGATCCTGTACTTCCTAGCCATGTTTCACATCCTCCTTAGTGTAATTCTCATTGAATAGATCCAGCGTCATCGAACCCCTGCCTAAGACCGCTGCCGGCGTTAGACTCCAGCTTCTCGGGTCGGAATATGAGGTCGTAGGCGTTCACAGCATGCTCCCTCGCCCTGCGCTCGGCGAGCCATGCGAGTTCCTTATCGTCTTTCGCCTCGTCTTCGTGAACAAACACCTCGATCACATGCTTGTTGGTGAGCAACTGAACTTGGATAAGGCCTGTCGAGGCCTCATGAGCGCAAGTCTTGTCTATCTGCTCCGCGCCTGGCATTCCAAGAGCGATTACGACGTCGCAACCTCGTTCCTCCAACAGCTTCTTGGCCGCCACGGGCAGGTCCTTGATGCCAGGCACAGTGTATCTCTCGATCTTGAACCCGGTCCCGGTTTTTCTGAGCTCATCCATTGCGAACTCGCCCATGTCGACTCTGGCGAAGGTCGTGTCGGCGATGCCGATGTGCTTCATCGTTTCTCAACCTCCGCGAGCTTCTTGTCGGCGTTGTGGAACTCGACCACCTTGCGGATGATTTTCCTGGTGCCATCAAGATCGTGGTCCAAGTGCGGCATCCTGACGACCTTCACCTTCAGTCCTCGTTTTGCGAGATCCTCTTCCAGCTTGTCTGGCTCAAACGGTTGGTCGTATCCTATCGTAATGATGTCTGGGCTAAGCTCGGTGACTATCTCGTATATGTCCGCACCGTCCTTGCCCAGAACTGCTAAGTCCACCGGTTTCAGTCCTTGCACCAGTTCCAACCGCATGTTCTCAGGGGTAATCGGCTCATGCTTGCGCTTCCTCACGGTGTTGTCCGTTGCCACGATCACGATGAGTTCGTCTCCGAGGCTCTTTGACTTCTCGAGGAAGTGCAGATGCCCTAGATGAATGATGTCGAAAACACCTGTGGCCAGAACACGGACCAATCCATCACCCCTTCTCGAATTCCTTCCAGGCCGAGATTACGTCGGCGCCTTCGAGAAACACTAGCCCGTTCCTCTTGGCGTATTCGATGGCCTGCGCCTTGGGCAGAGCGTTTCCATCGTCGCCCATCATCTCGCACACCGTTGCAGAGTGCACGAGACCTGCCATTATCACAAGCGCCGTTGACAGCTCAGTGTGTCCGAATCTAGTCTCCAGAATCCTCCCCGAGGTGTTGAGAAGATGGACATGCCCTGGAGCTCTGAACCCCTTCCCGAATTCTTTGACACCCCATCCATCTCCCTTGGAAACGGCCTCCTGGGCGAGTTTCGAGAATTTGCCTATGGTCATCGCCCTGTCGTTGTCCGTTATGCCGGTGAAGGTGGACCGGTGGTTGATAGTTATCCCAAAAGCGGACTTCACATCGTAGGGGATATCGTTCGGGATGAGCTCGTTCATCACGGGGTACTTCTGACCCATTTGCTTGAAGACTTCAGCGAGAAACGGCAGCCCCAGCGCATCCTGAATGGTGGCGTCTGCCGTCGTGCATATTAGGCCGCCGCCATCCTTCCTCATGGTCCTTATCGCATCCGACGTGACAAGCTCGGAGGCTATCACGATGTCCGTCTCTTCTTCCCTGCCATCGGCATCGTACACCAGTACGAACTGCCCTTTCCGCAGGGAATCGAGTGCGTTTAGCACGGCTGCTGAAGCCATCGATTCGCTCATGCCTCATCCCGATAATATGGGTGTTGTAGCTACCATCCTGAAGGTATCAGTCTACCCTTCTTAAAGCCTCAGCTGGGGCCAGTCTGGCCACTCCTCTCTATGGCGGAAGGGTTGATATCATCGTGACGGCGAATGCGATAGCCAGCACGACGAGCACCTCTCCTCACTGTATGACGAACTCGGAGACCTTCGAGAACCCTCCTCGTCGAACGGCCCGTTGACAGCAGCAGGCCAAGCACCACGCCATAGTAATCTCCGGCAGAGCGGCGAAGGAGCCCTATCGCCTGTGTCACTCCGATCTCATGCCTCCTCTCGGCGATGTTTCTGAGGGCGATGATTCCATGACGGCAAATGCCCACGATCAGTCCAACACCAGGGAAAGTTACCTTGGAGTGCTCGAAGTTCCGATTCCCAGTAGGGTTCGTCCCCGTGCACGATCTCGGATCGGTTCACGAGGAATCGAGCGAATGTGCCCCTCTGCCGCTGACCGCCGGAGAGTTCGGGCAACTTGTGGTCTTTCCAGTCGTCGAGTCCCACTGATCGCACTTATTCACGGCTTTGCTCCTGGCTAATTTCGAGAGCTCTTCGCTGGACTACATTTATATTTCGACCCCTCCCTTCCCGATGATTAGATGTTGGATTCGATTCGTCGTATCAAGGAGATTGACTCTAGAGACATGCTGGGCATGACAGCTGGGATGCCCAATCATCTCATGGAGGGGTTCAGGCTCGGGAGCCAGACAGTTATTGGCGGATCCGATTTCAGAGAGGTCGTGGTCTGTGCAATGGGGGGTTCCGCAATAGGGGGAGATCTCGCGTGCGCCTGGCTTTCGGATTCGAGCGAGACTCCGTGTAGCGTCGCGAGGTCGTATTCGCTCCCCGCCCATGTCGGAACCGACTCATTGATTATCGCCGTGAGCTACTCAGGCAATACGGAGGAGACTCTTAGCATGGCTGACCATGTTATCGACATTGGGGCGAACATGATAGCGATATCCTCGGGAGGGAGGCTCCAGGAACTCGCAGGCGAGCAGGGCATCCCCCATTGTCGCGTGCCCTCGGGTTTAGTGCCCAGAGCCACCATCGGCTATGTCTTTGGCTCGCTCGTGGGAATGCTTCACAGCGCAGGTGTCGCGGAGGGCGCCTCGGAGATCGAAGGTCTGGTGCCTTTGCTCGAGCAGGTGCGCGCGGACTGCGGTCCGGGGTCGGGGACTGCAGACAACCCTGCGAAGAGGTTGGCCCATGAACTCCACGGAACCATCCCTGTCGTTATCGGTTATGATCTGTCAGTCCCAATCGCAAGGAGATGGGCGAACCAGTTGAACGAGAATGCGAAGATGATTGCTTTTAGCGACCAACTCCCTGAGATGAATCACAATGGTATAGTCGGATGGGTTGGGGACAGTCTCAGTCAAGGATTCTCCATGGTGTTTCTCGAACACAACCGTTGCGACTGCAGGATGACTCGGAGGCTGGAGGCAACAAAGGCCATGGTGGGCGAGCGCATGCACGTGTTCTCGTCATCCGCGGTGGGCGACTCGAATCTTGACAAGATGTTCTCCCTCGTGATGATGGGCGACTACGTTAGCCTCTACAGCGCCTTCCTGAGAAAAGTGGACCCGTCGACGACTGAGCCCATAGAGGAGTTGAAGCGGATACTCTCCAAGAAGAGCAGATAAACGCCACCTCCAATCTTTGCTCACGGCAATGTGGATAAAAAAAGTGCGTTGAGAGGGCGGGCCCCTCCCATGTTGTGCATCCCATCCGCAACCTGCAACGGCAGGTCCTTCCTTCCCTTCTGTATGTTAGCGCGTCGTTCAGCTGTATGCTGACCGAGCGCATAGCAAGGCTTCCGAAACCGAATCGAGAGTGTCCGCTGACTTCACTGAACCTTCATTCGGGACGCGATACGGGACATCCCCTTCCTCGTGTCGCGTTCCTCTGCCGCTTCCGCGATCTTCCTCCGAAGCAACTCTTTGCCCTCGAGGTGGTATCGCTTCCTGTCTTCGACCCAAACGGTCAGGGCCAAGGTGACCGCCTGTGATATGTCTGTGGCATCGCCGTTCGCAATGAACATCTCCATGTCCTCTGCCAGGGCCGCCGGGACAATAGCCGTGACCTTCTCCGAGTTCCAAGTCGCTGATTCCTCATGGAGATAGCACGCAATCGCGTCCCTGGCGACGTCGGAAACGGAGCTCTGGCCGGTCCTCTCGCGGATGGCTTCGAGCTCGCGTACATCCTCTTCTGGCAGTCTTACATTGAGACGTGCTGACCTGGCTGACATGTGATTCCGGTACCTTGTATGACAGATTGTCACACAGCGTATAAATAGATATCTGATTCTCCGTCCACCATCATTTCCATTGGAAATGAGCATGACTTCAGCCAAGATAGTGTCTTGCGGTTGCAGTGAAACTGCATGTTCGTCTCCGCTTCAAGGGGGGAGAACAGGAGACGCTTGTCTATGCGCCGCAATACGTTTTTAATCTCCGACGAGTTCCCCCGACTTGTGAGGCCCTCAAGAAGCATAGCGCAACAAATCAGGGACGTGACTCGTCTTCACAACGATTGGTTCAAAGAGTCCATACCTCTAATCGCTTCAGAGAATTTCATGAGCCCAGCGGCACGCGAGGTAATGAACTCGGACCTGCACAACAGATACGCCGAGGGCCTCCCAGGGAAACGATACTACCAAGGCAACATCTATGTGGACGAGATAGAGAGCGCTTGCGAGGAACTGGCGCGTGATGTGTTCGCCTGCAAGTTCGCGGATGTAAGATCCGTGTCAGGTACGGTCGCGAACCTGGCTGTGCTCATGGCCATCGCGAAACCCGGCGACAAGATAACGGCAGTTGGGCTATCAGACGGAGGCCATCTGTCCCATGCGAAGATGGGCGCTATCGGGCTAAGGGGCCTGAGGGCCCACAACTACCCGTTCGACCAGAAGGAAATGAACATCGATCCCGAGGGTGCTTGTCGTCTCATCAGGGAGGTCAAGCCCAAGGTCGCGCTGTTCGGACAGTCTGTCTACCTGTTTCCGACCCCGTTAGAGGAGCTGCGGAGCTGCTTGGACGAGGTGGGATGCACCGTATGGTACGACGCCGCCCATGTGCTGGGCCTTATTGCCGGCAAACGATTCCAGGACCCTCTTAGAGAGGGCGTGGATGTCATCTCCGGAAGCACTCACAAGACTCTTCCTGGCCCTCAACACGGCATAATCGTGTCCGATCTGACCAAGGAACGCCTCGAACTGTCACTCAGGAGAGGAGTGTTTCCTGGCGTCACAAGCAACCACCATCTTCACTCGGTCGCAGCTCTCGCGGTTACGCTCGCTGAGGCCAAGGAGTTCGGAGAGGCCTACGCTGATCAGACCATCAGGAACGCGAAGTCGCTTGCCCAGGCTCTGTTCGAGCGGGGGCTCGACGTTCTCTGTGAGCAGAAAGGGTTCACAGAGTCACACACGCTGGTCGTGAACGTCGAAGAGCACCAAGGTGGAGCGAAGGTCGCAAAGGCCCTTGAGGATGCGAACGTCATCGCCAACAAGAACCTGCTCCCATGGGACTCTGACCCCGTCCACCCCAGCGGACTCAGAATCGGCTCCCAGGAGATAACCCGGCTCGGCATGAAGGAGAAGGACATGGCTGATGTTGCTGAACTGATCGCCCGCGTGGTCATCAAGGGCGATTCGACAGCCGATGTCCGAGCAGACGTCAGAGAGTTCAAGAAGGACTTCACCAAGGCTCACTATTGTTTCTTCGAGGGCGAGGAGGCATACGATTACCCTCGATTCGACGGAGACATCTGACTGATTGCTGCATCTCAACGTTTCTTATATCCATGAGTACAATCCAGTAGCGTGGATTGCTGATGGCCGCTCGTACTAAAGCCCTGGGCATAAGCGTCGCGGCGGTGAACGTCGTGATATTCATACTGGCGTTCACCAGCATTTACCCCTTTCCAGCTGGCGATTTCAAGGTCGACCTGCCGTCTCCCAATGAAATCGAGTGGGCTTACGAATCCGGCGAAGTCACCGTCACTGCGCCCTTCACAATAGACAACGGCGGATACTACAGCGTCGATGAGCTTCGGCTGTGGTACCATGTCTCGAATTACTCCAACGTCCTGATCGTCGAGGATACGGTCGACCTCGGCACGATGAAGGCGGGAGCGGTCACATCAGGAGAGATAGTCTTCTCGTTCGATCTTGCGGAGATGTACAACGACGGCCTCACTTGGATGATATTCAATGACGACCTGCTCGATTTCGTCGTGGAGGTCTCGTGCTACTATACGATGAAGCTCGTCAAATTCGACGCTCGCTACTCGGTCAGCATCCCATGGGACGCGCTCATTCAGAGCGTCCGCTTCGGGGACCCGTGGATCGACCCTTTCAACCCGGAGACGATTCTCATAGATTACAGCGTGACGACTTCCGACATCCTGTCGGGATCGACGACGCTCCATGTGGCTCTGCTGGAGGACGGTGTGGTTGTATCCGAGGTGGATGAGACGCTTCGACTGGGCCGGACCGCCGTCGGGCTCCTAGACTTCAATGTGCCTCTCGGCACAATCCCGGACACAGTGACGGTTGAGATTGTGATTCCTGGCCTCCCGGGAATCATTACATACTCGTTTCCATTGGAGGTGGTACCTTAGCGCGTAGGGGACGGGTACCCGACGCCGTGTGGACGGCGTTCACGGAGACAATCCGATTCATCGTCGTACCACTCGTATTGATCGATCTAATCATAGAAAACTACCCCCAACTCGCCACTGCCTTCATGTCCAACATAGAGATGTACGTCCTCTTCTTCGGCGGCATGATAGTCGCGTCCAGCACGATTGAGGCGGCGAACCGTCCGGGTACGTTCAAGCGGCTCCTATTCGGATTGACTGCGATAGCCTTCGTCTGTCTCTGGTTCTTCGTCGTTTTCGGCGGCGGCATTGCAGAACTCACCTACGGCCCCTACTTCGTGCGGTTCGACATCACCAAGATAGTGTACATCGTCATCTTCGGGCTCTCGCTGAAGGGACTATTGGTGCTATCCGTGTTCAGGGATCACAGGCATGCGGAGAAGGAGCGGGCGAGGAAGCGCAGAGCGGAACTCGCCCGCAAGAGGGCCGAGGGCAGCAGACCTATACCGACTCCCCTGCCCCGGGCGGCGAAATTCGCCAGCATGCTGAGGGAAGAGTTCGAGGTGACTGCCGACGACGAGATTGGCTATGCGCCAGCTATGCCGCCCCGCCCGGTCGCGAAGGGGAAGAAAGTGTGCGAGGTATGTGGTGCCGAGTCGGCGGCCAAGGATTATGTCTGTCGCAATTGCGGGGAATGGTTCTCAGCCGACAACTCTAGCTGACACGATCCCGCTTCAACGAGGCGACGAGATCGCACACCTTGCACATTCCGGATTGCGACGCGGTCGGTTCGCCGCACTCACATAACCTCAGATTCGCCGGTGGGTGTGCGCGCTCGATCGCGTCGAGTATCTCCTCGTAGCTCTTGAGTATGGAATGCCTCGTCCCGGGATACTTGTCCTCGAGTTTGGCCAGCAGCTCACGATAGTCATTCCTCAGAGCTTCCGATGCATAAGGGCATTCGAGGTCATGGTATCGTAAACCCTTCGCCAAAGCGTACAACGCGACCTCGTTCTCGGGGATGGTCCTCAGCGGTTGGATTCGCGGCACTAATCCTGGCTGACTCCTCGTATGAGGGCCGAGCCTGGCGAGTCGTTCCACATCCCCCCTGGAGAAGTTCATCAGTATGGACTGGGCGGTGTCGTCGAGGTTCAAGCCGGTCGCAAGACGGGAGGCCTCCCATTCCTTCGCCGCGCGGTTCAGAGCGGCTCTCCGCATGACACCGCAGTACGTGCAGGAGGACATGTTGCGCTCTGCCTCCGCTACTTGGTCCATCGTGAACCCGTAGGACTCTTCGAAGGACACCACGATATGCTCCATGTCGAGTGCTCGGCAGTTGTCCGCAACGATGGGGATTGCGCTGGGCCTGTATCCCTCGATCCCCTCGTCGATAGTGATTGCGCAGAACTCTATGTCTCTTCTTGCACCCAGTGTCTCTTTGAGGAGAAATGCGGCCACGGTGCTGTCTTTCCCACCCGAGACGGCGACCGCGATCCGTTCGCCACGTTCGAGGGTCACCTGCCTTCGAAATTCGTGCTTCACCCTCTTGACGACGAACTCGCACAAATGCTTCTTGCACAGACGAGCTCCGCTGTACCTGACGAGTATAGCCGCTGGGTTGGAGCACTTATCGCACGAACTCACGCTGGCGTCATTCCGAAGCTCTGTATATATTCCTTTTTCGCCCGACCGCCCGGAATAGTTATTAGTAAACCTATGGCATTTGAGTCGCCGATAGCTGATGCATACTGTCTGGGTCGAGAAATACAGGCCGAGAAGGCTCTCCGAAGTGATAGGCCAGAAAGCTATTGTCGAGAGGCTGATATCGTATGTGCGGACGCGAAGCATGCCACACATGCTGTTCGCCGGTCCCGCAGGAAGCGGGAAGACGACTTGCGCCATAGCCCTTGCGAGAGAACTATACGATGAGGGCTGGCGCGACAACCTGATTGAGTTGAACGCCTCTGACGAGAGGGGTATAGACATAGTCCGTGGCAAGATCAAGGATTTCGCCAGGGCGGCGACGATTGGCCAGAACGAGTTCAAGATTATCTTCTTGGACGAGGCGGACTCCCTGACTGGCGACGCCCAAGCGGCTCTCCGTCGAACGATGGAGCGCTACACCGCCACTTGCCGTTTCATACTGTCCTGCAACTATTCATCAAGGATAATCGAGCCGATTCAGTCCCGGTGTGCCGTATTCAGGTTCAAGCCGTTGCTGGAAGCCGACGTGAATGAATACCTGATGCGAATCGCCACGGCGGAGGGACTCGACCTCAAGGACGATGGCGTGGACGCCATCACCTCGATCGCGGCGGGGGACCTCAGGAAGGCGACGAACATACTCCAGGTCGCGGCGTCCGATGCGCACGCGATTGACCAGGACGTCGTGTACGAGTGCACAGAGAGTATGCGCCCTTCAGAGGTCGACGAGCTGCTGAAGACCGCTCTGATGGGCAACTTCACAGGTGCGAGGTCGAAGTTGGACGACCTCATTGTCAAGCATGGACTGTCGGGTGAGGACATCGTGAAGGGCATCCACAAGGCCGTTTTCGACCTGCCCGTGGACGAAGATTCGAAGATACGTCTCGTCGACAGGGTCGGCGAGGCGGAGTTCCGCATAGTCTCTGGCTCGAGTGAACGGATTCAGCTGGAGGCCTTGCTCGCTCACTTCGCCAATGAGGGCAGGAACGCATCGCGCAAGGTGCCAAGATAGCGGACGGGCGTTTGGCACATACATAGGATTATATACCGTTTTCATGTTTGAGGCGCCAGAGGGACACGGTTTGGCTCGATTCCCAGAGGCAGAGGCAAGGAACCTCATGAAGAAGATCTGCATGAACTGCTATGCTCGCAACGCAATCAGAGCGAGCAGGTGCAGGAAATGCGGATACAAGGGACTCAGGCTCAAGACAAGGGAAGCCAAGAAGGCTTGATTCGATGTAGTGGTCGTAAAGGGTCACCTTTCACCACACTGGTTCGAGGACTCTCGTCATGCAAACGTGCTCCTTAGATTGTGCATTATCCAATGATTAGAGAAAAAGAGGGTGGAGGGGACTCCACCGCAGTTGGGCATCACCCTTTGGTTACACCTCTCCTCCTTTCGACAAAAGAGCGTGTGCCAAATCGGCAAGGTTGATTTGCATCAAGCGTTCTTAACACTTCTGCCCTGGAAAAAATTTCCACTGCGATTTAGGCAACATGAACTGCGCAAATCTTGACAAATGCGTAACTGGAATCTATTTATTGCAATTTTGCCATATCCCACGCGATGTGGAAATTCCTGCCGTTCGAGAAATTGGTGATACTTTCTCTAGTCGAGGACGCCACAAGGACGGATGGCCAAGTGGCGGAGATGAACAATATTAATGCGGGCACGGTCGCGTCTGTGAGGAGGCGGATGTTGGATGCAGGTGCCATCTACTACATCAACGTCCCGTCATTCCACAAGCTGGGATGCGAGATGATTGCGTTCAGCAAGGGAACGCTGGACCCCGCGGTGTCAGCTGAAATCAAGACTTCCGACTACATGGAATTCTGTTCTTCGTCTCCCCAGTTGTTCGATGCGATCATAAGTAACCAGTTCATTGTATTCATGAGCGTGCTCCGCAACGCTGCAGACCTAGAGGACCTAAAGGTACGGCACAACCGCTTCTTCACGGGCGTGAAGAGGGTGTCCAAGGCCAAGCTGTCCACGACCTCGTTCCCCTATGAGCTTTCGAAAGGCACGTGGACTACGAACTTCGCGCCGTTGGTGCACCGATTCTTCGCCCTCGATCGCCCACGGCCGAAGCCTCGTTCGCAGATATCCCAGGAAGTGACATCTCCGGACCTCAGCAACAACGAGCAGAAAGTGCTCATGGCACTCGTCGAGAACCCCTCCGAGCCAGATCGCAAGGTGGCATCCATCGTGGGGCTCTCGCGCCAAGCGGTCACACGCATAAGGCACAAGCTCCTGGAGCAAGAGTACTACACGCCGATATGCGTTCCGAGGCTGTACAGATGGGGTTTCGAGATATACTCGGTCGCGCACCTGCATTTCAATATGGATTTTGCCTTGAGCGAGAAGTACGAGCAGCAGCCGCGCGAATATGTGGATTTCTCCTTCTTCTCGTTAATGAAGCCGGACGAGGCCATAGCGAATCACATGATTTCGACCTTCCAAGATTATGCGCACGGGCTCGAAGCTGGGCTCACCTGGTATCATAGGGAAAGGGCGTTCGAGAAAGAACCTGATATGACGCTGATGTCGCTCGAGCACTGCGTGGAGATCAAGACGTTCGAATTCGCGCCTGCACTCAGGAATTTGCTTACCGGCAAGAGCGTCCCCTAGGCGCATTCCAGGGGAATTAGTAAATACGCACCCAATCCATTACTCGTGGAAGGTGACCAAGTGGACATCACACCTCAGATGACCAGCAGGTGGATAAAGGCAGTGTTTCTCATACTCCTTGGAGTGGTGCTCCTGCTCTACTCGGACGGGTTCGTCGACGACCTGGAGCGCAACTCCGCGGAGGAATTCAATTTGTCGTTCGAATGGACATGGGATCTCGTGCGCATCCTCGTTTGGATACTCGTCGCATGGCTGTTCGTCGACGCTGTGCTGATTGTAATCCTGAGCCTCAAGATGGATGTTCACACAATAGACGACGTCATGGCGAGGTTGAAGCACATGGAGCGGAGAATGGGAGCGCCACAGAAGACGCCTCCTGCGGCACCTACGATAATCGACGAGAATATGTATCCGGCCGTCGAAACCATGGAAGACCCTGACGAGGAGCCCCCGCCGCCCTTGGAGTGAATGGCGGGCGCAAGGAGAATCTAGCATAAAGCGGCAGATTATCTCTTGCCTGAGCCCTCGGCCCTCTTCTTGGATTTGCCCCTTTCCTGTCTCTTGTGTTTCTTGGGGCAATCCATGTTGATGCATAACACCCACGGCGTACGGTTCTTGGGCTGCCAGACCTTGATGATTGGTGAACTGCAACCGTCGCACGACTCCCCAGTCGGGACGATCTTCCCCATCTGCGGGAGTGGGAACATCTTCTTGCAGTCGGGATAGTTCGAGCACCCGGCGAACCGTTTGCCCTTCTTCGACTGTATCGTGGTGACATCTCCCCCGCACTCCGGGCACTTGCCTATGTACCTCTGCTTCCTGGCTTCGTCGCATTTCGGGTCTATGCATAGGACAACGGGGGATTGCCCCTTGGCCACGGTCTTGATCTTCGGCGCACCGCAAGTCTCGCACGTCGCTTCCGTTGGAAGGACGAGCATGCCATGCGGGAGCGGATATGTGTTGTTGCAGTCTGGGTACGACGAACAACCTGCGAAGGTGTCCCCTCCCTTGGTCTTGATCTCGACTATCTCGCCCGCCTCGCACTTGGGGCACTTCCCCAGGGACCTCTGCTTTCTGAGCGCACGGCGGATATCGTCACCGATCTCCTGCCGGTTGCGTTCTAGGACGTCGATAATGTCCTCGAGCATCGCCTGGCTCTCTTCGAGCACATCGGGCTGCTCTCTCTCGCCCTTCGCGATGAGGTCCATCTCCATCTCTAGGTGGGCGGTCATTTTCGCATCGGTTATTTTGTACTCGTCGTGGAGCCTCGCGTGGTCCTCCAGCGCCGATATCACCGCAGTACCGCTCTCAGTTGGCTCGATCATCTTCTGCCCCTTCACGAACCTTCGGTCAAACAGCTTCTGCAACGCCTCGTGACGGGTGCTCTTGGTCCCTAGGCCAAATCGCTCCATCTCCTGTATCAGCGTCCCTTGCGAGAATCTCGTTGGTGGCTTGGTCTTCTTCTCCGTCGAATGGACCTTGACCACATCTGCGTCGCCCCCAGACGTCAGCTTCGGGAGCACGATCTCGTTCACCCTGTAATACGGGTAGTACTTCCTCCAGCCAGGAGATACAATCTCGTATCCCTCCGCGATGAACGATTCTCCGCCTATGTCGAGGTCGACCTTGGTCTTCTTGGTCTCGCACGACGGCGCCATCGTCGCAAGGAACCTCCTTGTGACGAGTTCGTAGATCGTCCATCTTCCGCCTTTCAGCTCCTTTTTGGTCGCCGCTTCTACAGGGTGTATCGGCGGATGGTCGGTGGTGCTCGTCTTGCCTCTGGACGGCCTCAACGACTCCTGTGAGAGTATCTCCTCAGCTTCCTTCGCGAACTCGGACTCTCTGAGCCTTTCCAGGATGTTCCTGAGCCCCAAGGACATCGGATACACGGTGTTGTCCGTTCTCGGGTATGATATGTAACCGTCAGTGTACAGGTCCTCCGCGGTCTTCATCGCGCTCGCCGCGGTGAGCCCCATTTTGGTGGCCTCCGAGATGAACACCGTTGTGTTGAAGGGAGGTGGTGGGTACTCCATGTGCTGTTTTACGTCGACTTCGACGACCTTCGCGCGCTTCTCTCGCCTCGCTTTGGCAGCTGCAGCCTGCGCCTCTTCTCTATTGTCAAACCTGCCTTTCGCATGCGACGCGGTGAATTCGCTCCCATTTCTCAGGTCAGCGGTTACCAGCCAGTATGGCGTGGGAACGAACTCTCGTATCGCCTTCTCGCGGGCGACAATCAGCGCCAGCGTAGGGGTCTGTACCCTCCCTACCGAGAGGAAGTCGCTGCCTCTCTGGCCAGACGCAAGCGACATGAAACGTGTCAACGACGCTCCCCAGGCGAGGTCGATGTACTGCCTAGTCTCGGCCGCGGTCGCGAGCCTGTAATCGACGTCGACGAGGTTCGAGAAGGCGCGCTCTATCTCGGCCTTCGTTAGCGCGCTGAATTTGGCTCTCTTCAACGGGGTCTTTGCGTCGATGTGCTCGACAGCCTCCACGCCTATCAGCTCTCCCTCTCTGTCGTAATCCGTCGCTATGATGATCTCGTCTGAGGCGTTGGCGGCGTCCCGCAGCGCATTCATTATCTTCTTCGCTGAAGGGTCAACGGACTTCTCAGGCTCGATGGAGACCAGCTTCTTGGGAGGAGTCGCCTCCCAATCATTGTACTCATCTGGGTAGTCGAGTTCGATGACGTGCCCGCGCAGCCCCAGGACGGTGTAAGTGTCCGAATCTCTTGTGAACTCCATCACGGGCGTGCCCGCGATGGAACGCCTATTATAGGAACCATCAGAGAGGATGAGCGCTATCCTCCGCGCGGCATGATTCTTCTCGCAGATGATAAGCCGACGCATCTCTGGCAAGATGATTGGAGACTTATATAATCATGATGGGCATCTGCGAAACGCGTTTGTCAGCGATTGTCCAACTGCTTTCCTGTCCCCAGTCGTCATCTCTCCTTGCGGAGGTCCAGCAATTCGCTCCTGCGCCTTCCGAGGCCAATGAGCACCGTGCGGATTCCCGACTCTTTTTCGACGAAACGGATGTAATCCATCAGGCTCCTTGGCAAGCGAGAGAATCCTCCCTTCAGCACGTCTTCCATGCGCGTGCTGTCAAGATCCTCCCAGCCTTTGAACGATTCGTACACAGGTTCGCATCTCTCGAGGATTCTCAGGTCTGAGGGGAATCTTGTGAGTTTCCTTCCGTCTAGTCTGTAGTGGGTGCACACCTTCACCTCGTCCATGCCACCGAGTACATCGACCTTTGTGATGGCGAGCCCAGTGAAGCCGTTGAGCGAGTGTGCGTAGCGCAGGACTACCAGGTCCAACCATCCACAGCGCCTGCTCCTCCCAGTCGTCGTTCCGAACTCTCCGCCCTTCTCAGCTATGCGTTCCTGCAGTTCGCCCTTGAGCTCAGTGGGGAACGGGCCTTCACCTACCCGGGTCGTGTAGGCCTTCGTGACGCCGATCACTTCGTGGAGCGCTGACGGGGGAACGCCCGAGCCAGAGGCAGCGTTGCCGCTCACGGTCGTGGAGGACGTCACGAACGGATACGTCCCATGATCGATGTCCAGCATCGTTCCTTGGGCTCCCTCGAACAATACCTTGTCGCCCCTTGAAAGTGCCTCGTCCACTATCGCTCCCGTGTCCGTCACCAAGGGCTTCAGGAGCCGTCCATATTCGGCGAATTCCTCTAAGGCCTTTTTTTCGTCTATGGTTGTTTCGCTTCCGAATGCCTGCAACAATTTATTCTTGAGAGGGATTGCGAACCTGAGCTTCTCCTCGAGCAGGTTCTCGTCGATCAGCTCGCCCATCCGAATCCCAAGCCTCGCGGCCTTGTCCGAGTATGCGGGCCCTATGCCCCTGCCGGTCGTTCCGACCTTGCTGCCCTTTCGCAGCCGCTCTTCCGCGCCGTCGAGCAGTCTATGATATGGCATAATGACATGGGCTCTGTCACTTATTCTCAAGTTACTGGCGCTCTTGCCTCTCTTGGCTAGCGCCTCGATCTCCCCAAGCAGCACGCCAGGATCGATTACCACGCCATTGCCTATCACCGCCAGTTTGTCTGAGCGAAGGATTCCGGATGGTAAGTGATGGAGTTTGTAGAGCTCCTCGCCAACCTTGACGCTGTGGCCCGCATTGTTTCCTCCTTGGAATCTGACGATGACTTGCGCCTCCTGCGCGAGGAAGTCGACGATTTTGCCCTTTCCCTCGTCTCCCCACTGTGAACCAACGACCACCAATCCGGGCATGTTCTCCGCTCGTCATGGCCAGGTACGATATTAAAACTTCTGAACTCGCATGGCCGGCGCTACCTTTCCGAGATGTCCTCGAATGTCGCTAAAAGCTCGTCAAGTGGCATGTCCGTTTTGACCCCTTTCGGGTCGAAGTGGGTGGGCGACGCCGAGGCCCCGATTGCACGAAGAGATTCAATGAGTCGCAATAGCTTCGGCGGATGATGTTTCGTGCGTTGTGCGAGTTCATCCACTCGATAGTATAGCGGAGTGGCAGAGAGTTCCTCTCGCCACAGGCCGACCATCTTCTCGCACCGTCGGCTGGTGCCCAGAGCGCTATCAAGGTTGATATCGTCTAGGATGTGTGATGAATGCAGTCGTCCACACCACAATGGCCCAGCGACCCCCCGTGTGTCGCCGGTGGGGCGTTCCGGGGCGATTTCGCGGCGAAGTGACTTAGGGTCATAGGTAGCAAAGCCCAACTCGGTCAGCGACTTGTCCGCCCGTCCAGCACCCTTGCGAAGCCTCATGTGGCATCTAAAGTAGTGGTCCGCGTGAAAGCAGAGCACCGGCTCGCACCCGCGGTCGTGCTTCGCCGCCTCGCGCACCACGTATCCCATCAGGATGCGTAGTCCTGTTTCGTGAGAGAACGGACTCCTGGCCGACAACGCGCCGTATCTGCGGGCGCAAGTCTTGGGGTATGTCCCAGAGAGGGGCGCAGTATCGGTCGCTGTGATTGCGACGATGCCGTCGTCGCGACAACTTTGGATCGCCGAGTCGATAAATGCGACTGGCGTGCCAAAAGGATCGACATCGATGTAATCGAAGTGCTCCTCAGCCAGCAGCGCCCTTAGATCCCTGCATGAGACTTCGACGTCCGTGAGGTCGTTCAACTCGGCGTTCTTGTGAATCAAGTCCGCCGCCCGTTCATTCCTGTCATTAAGGACGAACTGCCCATTCGAAAAGCATTCGTTTGCCATGCGCAACCCCCTCGCCCCGCTTGCGGCGAGTCCGTCCAGTGCGCGCCAGCCCTCTTCCAGGGCGATTCTTCCGAGTAATACAGAGATGTCTCTGCTGAACTCCATCTGTCTGTTGTAAAACACATCCTTAGACGACTTTCCAGGCCCTCGCATGCAGAAGCCTTGCGGAACCATCAGTTCCGTGGTGCCTTCGCGGATTCTGACGAGGTTGGGGTCGCTCACAGGTACTCGCCCTTCATGAGCTTCATTATCTTGTAGGGGAGGAGATTCCTGTTGATTGGCGTCACTTCTAGTATCCTGACGTCGTCCCTCCTCCGTATGTCCTGGAGAAGAGGGTTTCTCGACTTCTTGTGAAGGGTTAGAATCATGGGCTTGTTTGCCTCCATGGCCTCCTTGACGGCCTTGACGAATCTCTCGGACTCGACTTCCATCTTGCCGACCTCATCGATGACAATCACGTCGGCGTTGTTGCTGGCGTCCACAAGCGCCTCGACCCCAACCGTGTCCAGGGATTCCAAGTTGACACCGTACTTGCCTACGTAGAACTTCGATTCTGTGTCTATGTGCGCAAAGACCGCTTTCTTCTTCGTCCGCCAGTCCATCACGTAGAATCCTACCCGCTTGCCGCTCTCGACTATCGGCTCGGTAATCATGCCACCGACGACTAGCCCTTCCTCTTCCAGCATCTCGATGACCTTGACGAGGGCCTGGGTCTTCCCTGCCCCAGGCAACCCAGTTATTCCGACCTTGATACCTCTCGCCAGTGTTTCACCTCTAGAACAGGATGCTGGCCATGGCATGTCGCTTCAAACATATAATGGATGTCATGAATGTTCCATCTCCCCTCGAAGCCCTGGCCAATCATGACCTGCTGATCCGCCTGATGAACATGAGCGGATAGTTCATCTCCTTCACCTGCCGCATTCCAGCTTCCACCCTTGCGCCCTTGTACTTTACGACGAGGTCAACGTCCAGCATCTCCCCAGTGAGAGATACATAGTCGAACTCGCCCCTCTTGGTCTTCAGCCTTGACCTGTCAATCACCACTTTCACGCTTTCCACGAATGGCTGGACCTTGCACCCCTCTTCTATGGCGTTCTCGAGCGTCTCGACGTTGTCCGCGCTCACCGGGATGCCGACAAACTGGTGGTAGATAGTGCCCATCTTTATGCCCGCCTCAAATGCAGCACGTTCGGAGTCGTCGCACTGGAAGTAGCTGTCAGCTGTGTCTTCTCGTGAGTCACTCATGTGTCGTCCTCCCGGCCTTTGGATGAGAACCAGGGCCAGGACAGTCGCGTTGGCGGTACGTGGAATCGCCGTATATAATGGTTGGTCGCCGACCACCGCCCGTCGCATAGGAGCGGCGCCTCCCGCGTGAGTCCAGCCGTCGGGCGCCGACCTTATCTGAGCAGGAGTTTGGCGTCGACGACGACAACTCCCTTCTCCTTGACGAACACGGGGTTCAGGTCCATCTGGTCGAGCTTGTCCATGTACTTGACGCCCAGCGCTGAGACCTTCATCAGGAGGTTCAACAGGGCGTCTCTGTCCACCTTGATCTTGCGGAAGCCTTCGAGTATGGGGGCGGCCTTGATCTCGCTTAACATCTCCTCAGCGTCCTGTTTCTTGATCGGCACGATCCTGAATGTCACATCCTTGTACACCTCGGTGTAGATGCCACCGAGGCCGAACATTATCGTGAGGCCGAATGTCGGATCGTTTATCAAGCCAATTATGACCTCGACCCTTCTGTCTTGCATCGACTCGACGAGTATGGGCTCCTTTGGAAACTTCTTCCTCAGCTTGGAGAACTCCTGCTCGAACTGGTCTTTCTGTATATCCAGCACTACTCCTCCGATGTCCGTCTTGTGGAGTATCTCAGGTGAGCACACCTTCATGACTGCTGGGAACCTGAGCTTCTTTAGCTCGATTTCGTCGTACGCGTCGACGACTTGAAAATCCGTTGTGGGGATACCGGACTCTCGCAAGAGCATCTTGACTTCGTTCTCCGCAAGGACCCTCCGCCCCTCTTTGAGAACAGATTCCACGATCACGCTTCTTCCCTCTTCTGCGGCTATCAGCATGGACTGCCTTAATCCTTGTCCTTTCCGTGCATGGCTTCCCTGCCCAGCTGCCTGCCAAGCGCGAGTGCCTTCTTGTTCAAATCGTAGGTGGCCTTGGGCACAATCTCGAGCATGGCCTTTTCCAAAGCCTCGTAACTGACGATGTTGGAGACCTCTCTCATGGCGCCAAGCATGACGACGTTCGCAACGACCCTGGTGCCCAGCTCTTCTGCCGATTTCGTGGCGCTGATGCGGTAGACATATCCCTCGGGTTTCTCGGGCACAAGGTCGGGGTCGAGGACAATCTTTGTCTCTGGCTTGACATCGTGGATGTATTTCCCGTATGCTTGTCTGGAGAGTATCACGAGGTAATCTGGTATCTCTACGAACGGGTAATGCATCTCCTCTGTCGATATCTTCACGTCGCACTTGGAGTGCCCGCCTCTCGCCGATGGGCCATACGATTGCGTCTGGATAGCGCTCTTTCGCTTCACCTTTCCATCCACTCCCTGTGGTTGGTCGTGGAGTGCGGCCGCGCGGGCGAGGACTATGCCCATGAGGATGACTCCTTGGCCTCCGAATCCAGTGAACCTAATGCCCATCTCCATGCGCTGTCCCTCCTGTCCTTTCGTGGTAGCAGGCGCGGTCCCTGCTGACGAATTCGCCTATGGTTATCTGCCCTGCAAGGTTCAGGTCGACGTGATCAATCGCGGCCGCACGTGCCTTGTCCCTGCGCACCGAACTCTCTTTGAACCATTCCAGGAGCGCGGATGGGTCCGCCATCTTGTTCCTCCTGCCGAAGTTGGTGGGGCACTGCGCAACCACTTCGATGAAGTTGAACCCCTTCTTGTTGAGCGATGTCGTGATCGACTTCGTAAGCTCGTGGACGTGTCTCGTCGTCCATCGCGCAACGTAGTTCGCACCTGCCGCAACCGCGATCTCCGCCAGGTCGAACGGGTACTCCTTGTTGCCCTTCGGGGTCG
>Ga0224507_10000020_pt1 | contig 71052 bp, 66 predicted proteins | sample SF_Jan12_sed_USG_3_FD_170159 | JGI IMG/M metagenome (GOLD analysis project Ga0224507, IMG submission 170159) | Sediment microbial communities from San Francisco Bay, California, United States - SF_Jan12_sed_USGS_13 | ecosystem: Environmental > Aquatic > Marine > Sediment | place: USA... | reverse complement strand
CGGTCATGTTGCGGCCGTATGGGGGCGGTGAAATATGAAGCTTTCAACAACACGGCGCCTATGGGCCGTTGCCCTCTCAAGAATCTGCGCTAGCGAATGGTCTATCTGGCTGGGTCCCTATAGACCAAAGGTTAAATAATCACTATACAAATCCACGAGGAGAAATCGCATGAAGTTCGTCAAGTACTCCCAGTCCGAGTTCGAGGAGATACGAAAACTCTACGAGGGTGTGATGGCGCAGGCATGCTACGGCCTCTTCTTCAGAGAGGGGATGATACTCGGCGATGAGATATCCAAGATCGCCCTCCAAGAGCCCGAGAAGTACTTCGAGATATGCGCGAACCTTCTCCGCGCGAAGGGATGGGTCGACAACATAGTGTTCCAGGAGACCAGCGCCGTCGTCGAGGGTTCGTTCGAGGCCTCCAGCTCATCTGACGAAGCTACATGTCATCGGCTGAGGGGAATGGTGCGCAAGATGTATGAAGGCCAGCTCAGGAAGCGTGTGCACTGCGAAGAGATCGAGTGCTCTAGCAGGGGTGACAAACACTGTGTGTTCAAGATAGAGCCTCTTGGAGGGGATTGATACGGAACTAAAACCAGCGCTGCGCGCGCTAAGGGACGAGTTCGGGGCTTTCGCCTCAGCGATTGTCAGCCGCGACGGCCTTATCATGGCAGGGGACATACCCGACGACATATCTGGCGAGACGTTCGGCATAATGTGCGCAACCCTGCTCGGAGCCGCTTCGACTGCCCATTCGGAACTAAAAATCAGCACACCGCTCGGCGTTGTTGTCGAGAGCGAGGATGCTCTTCTAATCCTCGTCGGCGCAGGGAGGAAGGCGTTGATCGTGGCTGCGATGCCCAGCGCAGCCGATTGTGATGCCGCGCGGAAGAGACTTGAAGAGCTCGCGGAGACCATCAAGCTCATCTGAGCCGAGCTGAACCGGCGTCGTCCATTGATTAACCGGCAGCGGCACTACGCTATGTCCAGTTCCCTGAGCTTCTCAGCCGTCGGTTCACCATCGGCGGTCCAACCGCGGGCCGTCATGTAATCGTCCAGCATCTTGTTCATCTGCTCGTGAGTGATCTTGTTCCCCTGCGACGGTCCATCCGGGATCGGGTCCTCGAGCACGCGGGTCGGGAGCAGCCAGTCTTTCCTTGTCACGCCCTCTCTGTGGTTGAAATGCCCTTTCAAGTTGTGGACTCTCTCGCCTATTCTGAGAAGCTCATCCTCAGTGAACTTGAGCCCAGTGATGGCCTCGATCACCTCGCAGAGCTTCTCGATCAGGAAGAATCCTCTCGAGAACTTGCACAAACCTACCGAGTCGTACACGCACATGAAGTTCTCCATTGTCGCAACCATCGCGCCCTTGCCCTCGGGAGACTGACGGTCGATTCCCTCCCAGCGCCAGAACTTGCCCACTAGCTCGGGTGCGTAGAACCCCGCGCGCAGATGACACGCGCCTCTGGTCGAGGTCATGTATGCCAGCCCGTGTCCTTTCATGCCCCTGACGTCGTACGCAGGCGGCTCCATGCCCTTGGTGTGTATGGCGTATCTGTCTGCCCCTTTGCCTATTCTTTCCGCGGCCCGTTTGACGCCGTCCGCCAGCACATCGCCGAAGCCCTCGCGTCTGCCCATCAGTTCGAGCATCTGCGGCACCGCATCCTCGGCGTTCTCGAATGTGAGCTTCATGCCGGCCTCCTCCTCTGTAAGGATGCCTTTCTGGACGAGCTCCATAGCGAAGCCAATCGCTACGCCCGCGGAGATTGTGTCCATGCCGAGGACGTCGCAGATCTCGTTCCCTTTCGCGGCGGATTCTATGCTGGCGTTGCCGCAAGCACCGCCAAGCGAGTACAGGGTCTCGTACTCCAGCCCGTCGATGGCCACGCCGGCGAACTTGCCGCTCTTTATCTCGAACAGCTTGCCACAGGGTTTCGTGCAGGCGAAGCATGCCTTGTTCTTGCTGACGTATCTGGTCGCCCAATAATACGGGTCGATCTGCTCCCTTTCCTCGAACACGCCTGACTGCCAGTTCCTCGTGGGGAACACGCCTTTCTCCTTGTTGATCCACCCTAGGAACTCACCGGTGCCGTAGACTGTGTCCTCCTTGAACGACGGTGCGTTCTCCATTACGTTCTGATACCGGAGGGCGAGTTCCATCAGGGCGGTCGGGTCGGCCGGTTCGAGGTCCTTCGTTCCCCTTATGGCAATGGCTTTGAGGTTCTTCGACGCCATGACTGCTCCTAGTCCGCCCCTTCCAGCCTGGCGTTCCTCGCAGTCGATGCACGCGAACCTGACGAGCTTCTCGCCCGCCACGCCGATGCATGCCACCTTGACATCCCAGCCGAGCTCCTTCTTGAGCGCCTCAGGGACCTCCCTGGTGTTCTTGCCCCATAGGTCCGAGGCATCTTCGATCTCCGCTCTGTCGTCCTCGATGAATATGTATGATGGCTTCTCCGCCCTGCCCGCTATCTCGAGGGCGTCATATCCCGCGTGCCTCAGCTCCGCGCCGATGACGCCACCCATGATGCTCTCCACCAAGGTCCCCGTCTGTGGAGATTTCGCGGCGAAGGCGGTCTTGCCGCCCGTTGGGATCGGGAACCCGGCGAAGAGCCCGCCCGCCATGGCAAGTACGTTCTCCGGCGCGAGCGCGTCAGTGCCTTTCGGCATGTTGTGGTAAACCAGTTCCACAGCGAAGCCCTGACCGCCGAGGTACTTCCTGACATACCTCTCGTCAACTGTCCTGACAGAGGACTTGCCGGCCGTGAGGTCAATTCTCAGTATCTTGCCGTGATAGGCTTTCATGGTCACTCACCCTCCATCAGTTTCTTGACTTTCTCGTATTGTTCAACGTTCGGTTCTTCGTACTTGATGGCCCCCATGGGGCAGAACTTGACGCACGTGGGGTCGCCGCCGCACAGATCGCACTTGAATGCGGTCTCCTCCATGCGCATGACGCCGAATGGACAGACGTCGACGCATGTTCCGCAGGCGGTGCATTCATCCTCGTCCACGCGGACGATGCCGTCCTCCTCCTTGATCGCCTCGACCGGGCAGGCGTGGACGCAACAGTCCTCACCGCAGGCCACGCAGTGCGTGCAGACCGACGGGAAATCCGTCCGCACATCCTTCTTGTGAACCTGGAGCCTGGCGTCAGCGTGATTTATCTTTCCCTCGTGGAATAGGGAACAAGCCATCTCGCAGAACCTGCATCCCGTGCAATTGTCGGGATAAGGGACCAACATCTTCACCATATTCGTTACCTCCTCGCTGAGACTGAATTGAGTGTGCAATGGCGAACACGTAATAAAGTCCTATTCTTGACAGCCTGCCCATCTCGGATGCCTAGTCCGATTTTCGCTTGATTGGCACCTTCTTCAGCTCCCCCGCGTCCTTGGGCATCTCCTTCTCGATCTCCGCAAGAACCGCGTCAATCATGCCCCTAGTGGCCAGGAGGACCTCGCGCTCAGCGTTGTGTATGCGCCTCTTGGTCTCCTCCGGCATCTCGAGTTGGGCCATTGCCGCGTTGGCCGCCTGGACGATCTCCATGCCCGCACTGACGAAGTGGGTCATCGTCTCCTTGCTCGCCATCTTAGTCGCTATCTCTTCGAGGTGTCTTTCGAGCCTTCTTGCCGCTTCTACGCCGCTTTCGACCTTTTCCCTTGCCAACTTTCTCACCCTCGAACTCTATATTGAGCCAGCTGCCCTCCACTTCGGCGCTAAGCACCGGCTTGCCTGCCAACGCGTAGGGTAGGCTGATTGACTTCTTGTAAGCCCCCAGCTGCAACGTCAAAACATCCTTCCGCGTATATAGCTCTAGTTTCTGGTCCATTAAGAACGGCAGCTTGATTGCCATGACGACTCTCTCGCCCTTCTCGAAGACTTTCATGGGCGATTCCAGGGAATAGGTGGCCGTGGGGTCCTCATCGCCGAAGACCTCGTCCGCAAGCTGTTCCAAGGCATCCTTGCCCAATACCTCCCTGGGCATCTGGTGGGCGCGCATCATACGCAGCGGGGAGAATATCTCGTCGATCGTCTTCATGTGGATCCGCTGCTCGTCCAGCTTGTCTCTGAAGTACTCCTCATGTAGGTCCTCAGGCACGACCCGGTTTATCACCATGCTCTCGACCGTGTACCCGTACATACAGAGGTACGTGTACGCTCTCTGCGTCTCCGTGATGACCATCTTCTCTGGATTGAGGACGAGTCTGATGGATGTGATCTCTGGATCCGTCAACAGGTCGCGGACATACACAAGCCTCTCTCTGATGCTCTCGAGGTCGTCAAGGAACTGCTCGGACGGTATGGGGGCCGTCATCAGCTTTCCCACCGTGACCCTCGCGATCCTTATGACGTTCTTGACCATGTGGAACAGATGGTCGAAATACCAGTTGGCGATGTCCGGGAACGCAAGGAGGCGCAACGTGTCCGCAGTCGGGGCGGTATCCATGATCACGACATCGTAAGCATCCGTCTTGTGGAACTCCTCGACATAGAACAGGGCCGACATGAGCTCCATCCCGGGGAAGACTGCCATCTCCTTGGCGGTCACTCCATCCATTCCTTGGGAGGCGAGGAAGTCGGAGAAATAGGTCTGTATCTCCTTCCAGCGAGTTTCCAGCTCGAGCTGCATATCCACCTCGATGCCGTCGAGGTTCTCGGATATGCTCTGCAGCGAGCCGCTTAGCGACGTCTCGAGCGAATCCGACAGGCTATGTGCTGAGTCGGTGCTGATTATGACCGTACGATGCCCATGCCTGGCGGATCTGAGTGCGGTCGCCGCGGCGACGGAAGTCTTGCCCACGCCGCCTTTGCCCGTGTAGATGATGACCCTCATGCAAACCCTACTCGGAGGACCGTGAACACACTGTCCATCGATAATGGTGTCGGGGACGGGGTTCGAACCCGTGACCTTCGGATGTCCGAGGAGCATCTGGTCAGAAGAACTCCCTATGAGTCCGACGCTCCACCAGGCTGAGCCACCCCGACTTGTTGTGCATAAAGAGCGTTTGACGAAGCAGTGAAATGCGCCTACCGCTTTCCCTCGCCCTCTGACTCTGAGGCCTCATCAGCCCCTTCACCCGGCTTGGACGCCTCGTCCTCCGCCTCTGCTGGGGCTTCCTTGCCTTTCACGGCGGGGGCGCCATTTGTCTCGCCCTCAACCGGCTTCTCCTCTGCGGAAGACTCGGGCTCGGCCGGCTCCTCCTCCTTCGGTTCAGGGGCGTTGATCGGGGTCTCCTCACCGGGGACCGGCATCCTTCCGATGGCAAGGACCTCGCTCTTGCGAACCTCAATCCTCTTTATCGGGACTATCTTCCTGGATGCGTCGGAAACCGCCCTCGAGAGTTCGCCCATTATCAGCTTCCTCACGAACTCGCCTATCGTCGATTCGGCGGCTGCCTTCCTGATCTCCTCGTCCATTATGCGCCTGACGGCGGTCTCCTGGGACGCCTGTATTCTCTGCTCCGAGACGGCCATTGGTTTGATGGCCATGGTCCAGCCGTCCTTGGTGACGACTTTGACGACTGTGTCGGTCTTCGTGCGCTTCCGCCTGGTCAGCCTTCGGATGTAGTCGCTGGTCAGGTCGTGACCCACGAATGTAGTGTGAGCGTCCAGGCCTCTGATGTCGTACACCTTGAACTTCAGTTTGATGTGCATCTTTGAGAAGTCGCCGGTGAGATCCTGAACTGTGGCCTCCGTTATCCTCCCCATGACAGCACCAGGGGAGTCAGCAGGAGTCTCGCCCAGCTGCATCCGGCTGAACATGTCGGGCGCGTACACCTTGTACCACTCCTTTGCGCGCCAACGATCCTTGACCTTCTTCGTCGTTACCCTAGCCTTCTGAGCCATCTGATACCTCTGGTATACTGATCGGGGTAGCTCGATAACCGATTTCCATATTAAAAGGTTGCTGCAGACACCAATCGTCGGGAGGGCCCCTAGCCCACTCCTATCGTTGGCGCAACTTGGGGTTCAGCACCTCGTCCATTGCATAACCTATGAATGTGAATCCGAGGACGACTATCACGATGCACAGGCCGGGCATTATGATGAATGGAAGCGGACCGGCCAAGACGGCGCTCTCCTTGTAGGCGTCTTCGAGCACCCTCCCCCACGTTTCGACATCTTGGGGGCCGAGGCCGAGGAAACTCAAAGTGCTCTCTGACAGAATCGCTATCGCGATAGTCAGTATCGCGTTGGCGAACACAATGGGGATTACATTGGGGAAGATGTGTTTCCTGATGATGTGCATATCCCCCGACCCGATGGCTTTTGCGCGTTCGACGAACTGTCTCGACTTGAGCGAAAGTACCTGTGAACGCACTATCCTCGCGGTAAACGACCAGCCTGTGATGCCAATGACGAAGACGACCGCAAAGAGGTTCCTCGCATTGAAGAGCGCCACTATAACCATCATGAGGACGAGCCATGGTATGGAAAGGAACACGTCGTTGAACCTCATGATAGCCTCGTCCCTCCATCCTCCCCAGAAACCCGAGACGAGACCGACTCCTGTGCCGATGCCCATCGAGATTGCCATCGCCACGAAGCCGACTAGTAGCGAGGCCTTGGTACCGTGAACCGTCCGCGTAAAGACATCCCTTCCAAGGCCATCCGTGCCAAATGGGTGTTCCCATGAGGCTGCCGCTCTGATATCGTCGCCGACGTCATGGCTGTCGTATGGCATGAAGAAGTCTGCGTAGACCACTACGAAAAGGAAGAAGGCGATGATTGCAATACCGATCCTTCCCATCCATGTCGCTATGAACAGGTCGGTGATCTTTCCAAAACCTTTCATTGAGAGCGCAATCTTGTCTGTCCATGTTGGGCCTGCGATTGGGCGGAGGACACGGCGGGATGCCCGTTCGAGATGTTTCTGGAAGTTGGTCACGTCATTGCCCCCTCATGTTATAGTCACCCTCGGATCAAGCTTCACCAGCACGATGTCCGCAAGCAGGTTGGCGAGGACGACCGCAACCCCTCCGATGAGGACGATGAACTGCAGGATCGGGTAATCGTAGTCATTGATCGCATCGATTGTCACCCATCCGATTCCCTTGTAACTGAAAACGTACTCCACTTGGAATGCCCCTCCTAATATGAACGCGATGTCCATGGCAATCGTGGTCACGACCGGCAAACGGGCATTCGGGGTCGCGTGTCCCTTCATGACCTGCTTTTCGGACAATCCCTTGGCGTACGCAGTCACGATGTACTCTTCCGTGAGGACATCCACGAGCGAATTTCTCTGGATGAGAATTATGCCTGCCAGAGCGCCTATCGTCAGGGTCGCAACGGGAAGAGTCATGTGCCAGAGAATATTCGTGATGGCATCTATACTGAACCCCGGATGCATTCCAGGGTCCATGTATCCCGACAATGGAAAAGCTGGAATCCACACAGCGAAAACGACCATCAGCACTATTGCGAACCAGAAGACTGGCATGCCATAGAAGAAGAGGCCAAAACTCGTGATTGTGACGTCCACTGGCTTTCCTCTCCTGTTCGCAGCCATCTTCCCCAACTTGATGCCGATTACGAACGTGAGGAACGATGAAACGCCTAACAACAACATCGTCCACATGATCGAATTCGCCACGACCGTCGTGACGGGTAGCTCGTGTTTGTACGATTCTCCCCATTCGAGCATGAAGGTTTGCACGAAGTACTTGTAGAGCTGAACGTGGAGAGGCTGGTCGAGTCCCATCAACTCGACATTTCTTTCGTATATGGCCTCAGCCGCGTCTCCAGGCAGCCTGGGGGTCGCCATGAGGGCAGGGTCCCCGGGCATGACTCTGAAAAGCAGGAAGTTGATGAGCATTATGAGAATTATCGCCAGGAATGCATTGAATATCCGTTTTGCCAGCACCTTACGGAAAGAATCCATGTTCGTACCGTCCGTTTCTCAATATGTGGGTGATATGTGTGCGAGTCCTAACCTGCCCCTTAGCTCGTTCGCGTATATCTCTTCTCGCCTTGCTTGACGCCTCGAAATAGTGAAATGAAAGGGGTTTCAAGAGTTTCTGCTTCTCGTCGTCATCCTACTCAGTGGGTGGTGGCATCGGTTCATCGGGAGGCGCCATCCCCTCCATGCCGCCGACATCTTCTGACGGCATATCGGTCGCACCCTTCTTCTTCCGCTTCATGAGCATCGCCGCTACCACGACGGCCGCCAAGATTGCGACTGCCGCGCCAATTGCCAACGCCCATGGGAAGGCTGTCTCGGATACGACTACCGTGACGCTCTCCTTCGGCAAGGTCGCGTTCGCGTGCTCGAGTCCGTCATCCGCGGTCGCGTTCACCACATACTCCTTGTCGCCTGAGCTGTACGCGTGCTCGAAAGTCACGTTCGTGTCGACCTTCGCAACTAGGTCGACAACGGCCTCGTCCGACTCACCATCGCCGAATTCAATGCGCACGGTCACGTTGTCGCCTTCGAGGTCAGCGACAGTCACCGAGAATGAGATCGTCTCGTCAACGGAGTATTCCTCCTTGTCGGGCGACAAGGTTATCCTTTCAACGACCGCCTGCCTGTTCCTCTCGTCCACATTGACCGTCGACGTCTTGCTTACGTTGTGTTCCGGTTCTCCATCGTCCGCATACACTGTCAGCGTGAACGCTCCCGTCGCACTGTAAGTATGTGTGGCTGAATAGCCATCGTCGGGATCTCCCATGCTCATCGGCGATCCGTCGCCCCATTCAAACCACACGGTGATTTCGTCCTCCGGATTGGCGTCCTGAACCTCCAGCGGCCTAATCGTCTTGGGCTCTTCGAAGTAGGCCTGGTAGTTGCTCAGAATGATCAGCTCTGGTGGCACGTTCTCCTGAGGCACTATCACGTTCACGGTGAAGTTCGCGACGAGGCTAAGGTCGCCATCTCCTACTGTTATGGATACCGTGTAGGAATTCTCCAGCTCGTAGGTGTGATAGAACTCCCAGTACTGCCTCTCCGTGGTTCCGCTATCCATCGTGTGGTCGGTGCTGTCGCCGTCCCCGAGATCGATGCTGAAAGTGATTGCATCGCCGTTCGCGTCACGCGCACTCACGTTGAAAGTCGTGTTGATGCCGACGTATATCGGATCAGGAGACCATTCTAGCAACACCGCATTTGGAGGCGCATTGCCGCTGGTTATGGTCACCACAGCAGCGGTCGTTACGTTGTGTCCCACCTCGTCCTCGACCGAGACATTGATGTTGTACTCGCCCTCGGCGGACCATGTCTTCTCCACCATCGACGTCAACATCTGACCTGCGTAGTCTGGCGTCAGAGTTTCGACGGTGTAGGTGTCATCGCCCCAATCCCATGTGAATTTCAGGTCTTCTAGGTCAGGGTCTGAAGACCAGGCAACGCATTCAGTGGGATCGTCCACTAGGCCGTAGATGGTCTGAACGTACGGATTGGCAGGAGCCTCGTTCCGCAGGATCTCATACGCATACGTGGCGGAAACGTTGTGTTCGCCCGACTCCGAGCCCGTCTCGTCGAAGACCGAGATTGTCACCTCGTAGTCACCAGAGATGCCCCACGAGTGGGTCTGTGTATCAGTCACTTCCTCTCCGTTGGCCAGATCCGCATACTCCTCCACGGAGTATGTGCCATCACCCCAGTCCCAGGTGAACTTCAACCCCGTGCCACTGTCGCCCGAATCGGGATCTGAAGCAGTGGCCTCCCAGGTTACCACGGTATCCTCATACGCAGGTGACGGTGGATCCCTGGTCACTAGGGAAATCTCTGGCGGATCGTTTACTTCGCCCTGTACTTCGACCGTGGCCTCACGGTAGATATATCTCACGGCGTCATCCTTTATGAATCCGTCCGTCAAGGACACATTCAACGTGTACTGGCCATCATTCGTATACTCGTGAGTCACGTTGGCCCATGTGGGAACAGTCGTGTCACCGTCGAGAATCACAGACTCGGGGTCACTGCCATCGCCGAAGTTGTATGTCACAGTGAGATCCGAGCCTTCCTCGTCAGAGACCTTGACTGAGAATTCCTCCGCTACATCTGCATAGGCTGTGTACCAGTCTTCCGGTTCCACATTGTAGAACGGTTTCCTGTCAACTACAGGCTCGAGCCTGAACCAGATCCACGGAAGGCCTTGGACGACGTTGAGGCCGTTGTGCGCCTCCCAGTCGCCCCAGTTGTCGAACCTGTAATCCGTGTATCCGTAGAGTCCCAGGTCGTAGTACGGTGGGAGCTCGCTGTAGGAGTCGTAGACCCACTGCTGGAGCTTGTCGGTGATGACTTTTCGGTCATCGACGTCGAGCGTCCTCCACGCGATTGATATGTTCTGGTCGAACGCCGAGTAGGCCCCTTCAAGTTCGTACTCTATGATCTCTCCGTCGACATTCCAAGTCGTGGGCGCATCAGTGTAGTTATTCGGTCCATACCACCACGGCCCCATGGGCATCTGGCAGTTGTCTCCGCTCTTCTCGATCTCGGAGGTGAGCCATACGCTGATTGCGCCGCCGATCGGCTCGGGGCCCCAGCCCCAGTGCCATACCCAGATGTCATAGTCGGCTGCATACCACGCCTTGTTCACCATGACCGTCTCCGTCTCCCGGGACCCAATGATCTCGATTCCTGCCTGAGCGGCCCAGTCTGGCCACGCTTCGGCGATCTTGCCGTAGTTGTCATCGGTATCGATTGCCTGACATCTGATGCCAGAGAGCTCTTCCCCGACGTCGAAGTGTCCATTCCGGACGCCCCACGCATCCTCGGTCGCGACCAGCCAGCCGTTCTCGCCGACCTCCCAACCGTTCGCGAGGAGCATCGCCTTGGCTCCGGCCGGGTCATACTCGACCTTGTTCTCTATGTCCTTCTGCCAGAATCCGGGTTGCACGACCGAATGAGCCATGATCGGGAGGCCGCCCATCATAGTGTTCACGATATATGGTTTGTTTAGGGTCATGAAGATGGCTTTACGAACGAACGGGTCCAGCAAAGCTTCGGTGCTGCGTGTGAGGTATCCTCCTCCTGCGTCAAAATCAAGCGGAATCGCATTGATTGCGATGTCCGTAATCCCGTTCTCAGCCACCGCGGCTTTGTAGACGTTGACGCTGACTTCTCCTTCGCCTAGGACATCTTCGAAATCGGAGAGGTCGCCCGTCAGTACGGCGCAGTCTATATCTCCCGCGTTCAGCGCCAAGCTCATCGTTGACGCCTCGCTCACAACCTGGTACATCACGCCTTCGATACTGACTGTTCTGGCAGATCCGTAGTCCGCCTCACCGTGGTAGTTGGGGGCGGTCTTGAACTCATACCAGCTATCTCTTTCCCAATCCTCGAAGACGAACGGCCCGCTTCCGACCTGCTGGCTAGGATCCATTCCGCCTAGCGCGTTCTGCTCGTAGTTCTCCCCATCAGGCCCCCAAAGGTACATCGGCAGGATGGGTGTGGCGCTGATGTCGTCCAACAGAGTGGCTTTCTCGTATGAACACCAAGTGCTCACCTGATCCCATTTTCCGGAGGTTTCGTTCTTGTAGGCCGTGAAGTAGCTCAACTCCTCGAGGTACCAGTCGAAAGTACCTCCTGAGTTGTTCTTAATGAGGTTGTATGTGTAAGACACGTCTCTCGCATCGAGCGGATGACTCTTGTCTTCGAGATTGTCTATGCTTCTGAAGTAAGCATTAGTCGAGATGTTTATGTAAGTCGTCATGCTGCCGTTCGCATGCCTTTCATAGTAGTGTCCGGTTGCCAGGTCATTCACAGGACCTTCCCAGTTCTCGTCGTATGTGACCAGCGAGCTGTAGACAAGATATGTGACTACGTAGTCCTCCACCATCTGTATGTTCAACGGGTTCCAGTAGACGACTGTGCTCTTCATTGCGCAGGTAACATAATCACCGGTCTGTGCGGAAGCGTTCTCGACAACCGGCTCGTTGGTGAGAGTCGGCACGGATGAGAGCGCAAATGCCCCCACAATCACTAAGACTAGCACACGAATTCCTAGATGGTTATTCCTCAACATATTCCCAAGACCCCTGATTCATCGGCCGGTCTATAGGATGGCCACACAGGGCCATTCCGGCTCCCCTTGGCGCGTGCATTAGATTTAGTGCTATATAAATGATTACGCAATGCGATTGAAACGCGGAGCCAGAATGGGATCTTTCTGTCGCAAAAAGACCGGTTTCTCCTCAGATTCTACGGCCTTCTCGAGATATGTCTGGTGGTCATTATGCCTCAAGGGTTCGGACGGATCGCAATGTAGACGTCCGAAAAGAGTATCGCCCTTTCGGATATCGGAGATGCATCAGGCCGATGTATCAGGGTTCTGCGGGACTCATCGTTTGCGGCCGGAGATCTCAGTGAACTTCCAGAAGACCGTGGCGACACTCTTCTCGAAGTCCTTCATCTTCGCAACGACTGCGAACTCGTTCGGGGCGTGAGCTCTGCCTCCATGACCGAGTCCGGCACCCCCCCATGGCACTCCGAGAAACTGGTCGAACAGGTAGAACGGCGCCGATCCCGCCGTCAACGGCCAGACTTCCGGTTCCTTGCCATGGTACTTCATCGCCTCGATGCACGCCTGTGAAACCGTTTCATTGACAGACACCTTGGTCCATGGATAGTCCTCATATCTCCCGATGTGGACGTCGGTGAAACCCCGCCTCCTGAGGTGCGCTTCCACCTTCTTGAAAGTCCCTTCGACGGACATGTTGGGTACCAGGCGGATGTCTATTTTGGCTTTGGCGGAGTCAGGCAGCACGGTCTTAGACCCTTCGCCGTTGTATCCCGCCACGATGCCGTCTATGTTCAGCGACGGCTCGAAGAGGTACTTCCTGAGGAGTTTCTCCTTTGACCCCTTGACCTTGAACTTCTTGACTCCAGTCTCACGGGCGTAGCATTCCGGGTCGAACACCTTGGCGAGCTTCCGCACCAGCGCGGTGTCCTCTTTGGCCGGGTCCTCCACATCGTCCCATATGCCATCGATCGATGGGTCTTGGTTCTCGTCCACCATGCTTGAAATGGCGTGAACCAGCCTCCAGACGGGGCTCTCCACGATGACGGCGTCGCTGCTATGGATCTCACCTTCTGTCGGCCCGCCGCGCTCCGACCCCTTCGTGGACAGGTCGAGGTACATGCACCCCTTCATCCCCAATGCTATCATGGGGACTCCGTCCGCGTTCTCGCCATAATCGAGCCCGAATGCGGCGTCAGCCTTCGATAGCTTCGCCTTGTTCTTGTGTATGTACTTCGGGAAGCTCTGTCCGCCGAGTTCCTCCTCCCCATCCAGGAGGAAGTGGATATTCATTGGGAGCTCCCCTCTGTCCAACATCGTCCCGATGGCGAGCAGAGTCCCCATAAGCGAAGCCTTCGAATTGTACACACCTCGGTTGACGAGCGTCTCCCCGAATGGCTTCTTCTTAACGATCGTTGCGCCGAAGGGCGGATGGTCCCACAAGTCGATGTCCCCGACTGGCTGGACATCGTACATCCCGTAGAGCAACGCGGTCATGTCCGCTCCGACGTCGAGTTCGCCAGCCACCAGAGGGTGGCTATTATTGCCTGCCTTGAACATCTTGACCCTCGTCCCCATCCTGGTCAGCATGTCGGCAAGCGCCCCGGCAGTCTCCTCTATCCCTTCCCCAGTCATGGACACGCTCGGTATCCTGAGCATCTCTCTCGTCTTCTGCAGATGCACTGGCCAGAGCCTGTCGATGTCCTTGTGTATCTTCTCGAGCGACATCGTGATCCTCTCCGTCCGAGGCGCGACGAGCATATTCCACAAAATGATGTCAACAGCTCAATTGCCGAGGAACTTCGGCTTGCGCCGCGTCTCGTCCTCGACCAGGGACTGCACCGGCGCGCCGTGGCACGCCTTGGCGCGCTCTTCGTCGTCGTAGAGCTTGCCGCATGTGAAGCACTTGTACAACTTCCTCATGATGACACGTCCTTGGTCCCGTCAGGGTGTAAGCGTCCGTGTTTAATGAATCTTACTGGCGGAACTCACTGGAGATGCTGCGCCAGCGCGTCACGCGAGTCTGTCGCGAGCTTCGCGTCCTGGTCTGCGAGTCGTTTCTCGAGCTCGGCAAGGCTGACCGCATCCTTCAGGAACACGGGCACGTAGCTGCTCGTGGTCTCGATCACGAGTATAGCGACCTTCTCGTTCTCCTCGAGTTCGCGTTCCTCCATCGCAGCTCGGAACTCGACAAAGGGGCGGATCTCCGGAGGCACCTTGCCGACCTCGGTTATTGCCAACAGCCTCGCAACGTGCATCTCCGGTGATCTCCTGGGTTTATTAGAGGTTTACCTTCACTTGATGGCTCTCGAGTCCGAGCTTGTCCTTCTCGAGTCCGAACGCGAGTCCAAGCAGCTGCGACAGGTGCAACACGGGTATGTTGAACTCCTTCAGCTGCGGCTGGCTGACGTCGTACTGCAGGTGACAGAAGGGACAGCAGTCGACTATGACCTCCACTCCGGCGTTCGTCATGTTCGTGAGGTTCTCCTTGGTCATCGCCAGCGAAACGTCCGGGGTTCTCGCCCTGACACCGCCTCCGGCGCCACAGCACGTGCCCTTGTCTTTGTAGGGCACGCTGACCATCCCCGCTGCCTCAACGAGGTCGTCGAACACATGTGGCCGCTCGGCGTCGTCGATCTTCTTGATGTTGCTGGGCTTCAGGAAGTGGCAGCCGTAGTGTACCGCTGCCTTCAGCTGCTTCTCGCCCTTGACCTTCGCCCTGACCGCGTCGACCCCGATGTCCTTGTAAAGCAGCTCGACAAAGTGCCTGACGTTGACGGTGCCCTTGTACTCCATTCCAGAGGCGTCCTTCAGAATCTTGTTGACCTTCGCCCTCAGATCCTCGTCGTGGTTGAGCTTGTGCGCGACCTCGAACAGTGTGTCGAAGCACCCGTTGCAGATCGTCACGATGTCCACACCCATGTTCTCGGCTATCGCGAGGTTCCTCGCGGCGACCGCCATCCAGTATGTCTGGTCGAAGGACCTCATTACACCTGGTGCTGGGCAGCAGCTCGCTCCCTTCATGTCGACCAGCTCGACGCCCAGCGACTCCATGACCGCCCGGCTCGAACTCTCTATCCCTGGATACCTGAGCGGCATGATGCAGCCCAGGAAGAATCCGTACTTCGCCATCTCACTTACCTCCCGCGACGAGCTTGTCGAACCCGCACAGCGCAGCGATCTTGACGACCTCTTCCTGCGCCTTCGGGTCGGAGAACACGGTCGGTGGGGTCTCTTCGAGTCCCAGCCTTCCTCTGAGCTCCTTGTCCTGGTCTCTCAGCGACACAAGGTGGCCCGTCTTCGATATGAGCTCAGCGACCTTCCTGTGCGACTCGGCCATGTGCCCCTGCCTGACGGCCATGTTCCTGAGCGCCATAACGATATCGACGATCTCCACTCCTCTCGGGCATCTTTCGTAGCACGTGAAACAAGTCGTGCACAGCCACAGATCCTCAGATGGCAGGACGTCCTCCTCGAACCCTAGCTGGGCCCTGCGGACCAGCTTCCTTATCCTGAAGGCCGTCTGCCTTCCGGACGGGCAGCTTCCCGTGCAGGTACCGCACTGGAAGCACAGGTTAACCGTCTTGCCCCCCGCTTCTATTACCTTCCTAGTAAACTCCGGTTTCGGCTCCTTAGCATCTGCCAAGCCTATCACCGGGACAGTGAACAAGTGGGGGCGTATTTGAGGGTTTTGCTGAAAAGGGTATAGCTTTATCCTTTTGGGTAAATACCCGCACGCCTGGCGTGCGCCACGAAGCCGCTGACATCGGGGTGCTCCGAACACGGGAGGGCAACGATCGAATGCACGGACCAATCCTGCTCCCTCGCCTCTTTGGCCGCCACGATGCCTCTCTTGACGAGGCTCCTGTTGACGAAGTAGCTGAGGTCCGTCCTGTCGAGGAGGGCGGGCTCGAAGATGCGCCTTGAGATTGTGAACTCCCGTCCGTTCTCCTCCAGATACCTGAATCCCAGTCTCTGGGCGCCGAATGCGAGCGCCACAAAGTCCTTCCCCGCCTCTCTGAGCAGAAGCATGTCCGGCCCGATCTCGACCCCCTCGAATCGATCCGCTCGCTCCATGGCCGCGAGGGGATCGTCCACGATCACGCAGTCGACCCTTTCCTCGTCGACCAACCTGAGGTTCTCGTCGTCGGTCGAGATGGTCACCCTGCAGTCCACTCCTCTCTGGGTCAATGCCGACGCAGCGCTCAGGAGGCAGAGCTCGGAAACGAGCGTCCCCGCGATGTGCAGCACCTTGCGTTCGACGACCCGCAGCCTGAGAGCTTCCAGCCTCCGCAACAACGTCTTTCCAGCCTGCGTGAGCCTCGTGCCCTTGCTGTCTGAACTAACGAGCCTCTCGTCACATTTTGCCTCCGCCTCCTTCACATACTTGTACAATACGGGCGTCGATATGCCCAGGACGGCAGCGGCCTTCTTCATGCTTCCTTTATCTCGAACCGCTGCGAGCGCCTCGAGCTGCCTGTTGGTGACCTCACCTTCGTCCGTGATTAGTATCACCCGAGGACGGACATCCAACGTTGTTCACCCCCTCTTCTTCAGGCTATACGCGCTCAGCATGAGCGTCGCCGCCGCGAACCCGGCGAGAACTGCCAGCTGCGGCCAGACATCCCCTGCTCCCCAGCCCCTGACCATGATTGACCTGCACCCGTCGACCGCATACGTGAGCGGTATGAAGTTGGAGACCGGTCTGAGGATGTCGGGGACGGCCTCGAGGGGCCAGAACACCCCAGCGAGGAGTATCGACGGGAAGAGTATCAGGGGTATGAACTGGACCGCCTGAAACTCGTTCTTCGCTATCGACGACAGGAGGAAGCCCAGACCTTGACTGCCGACTCCCAGCAGGAATATCGTCAGCAACGCCAACAGCGCGCTACCCTCGACCGTGACCTTGAACAGTAGCATCGCAGCGACAAGGATGACCGTCGATTGTATGAGCGCCACGATCCCGAACGCCATAGCGTAGCCTCCGACGATCTCCCCCTCCGTGACGGGCGTGGTGAGCAGCCTGTCGAGCGTGCCAGTGGATCTCTCGCGGACGAACGAGATTATGGATAACATGAATGTGACCATCATGGCCGCCAACCCCATGACCCCGGGCGCGAAGAAATCGATGAACTCGGCGCCCTCGCCGTAGACTCGGTCCTCCACGACGGCCACTGGAGGGTTCATGTCATAATGCTCGACTAGCACCACCTGGATCGACGCCTGCAGCTCGGTCACGACCGTCTGCGCTATATTCGGATTGCTCGCGTCGAGGTGCAGTTCGACGACGCTCGGAACTGCGAAGAGCCCCAGCGCCGAAACCGCGATGCCCTCCTCGACCTGCTCGGTGAACTCGGGCCCGAAGTATATCGCCGCCCAGGCATCAGTCAGCCTCACCGCTTCGACCGCCTCGTCGGGGCTAGATAGCGCGGTCAGCCTCAGCGTCACGCGTGATGCCAGGTCGCCGATTATCATGTCGGCGACAGACCCATTCGCGCTGCCGACGTCGAGGTTTACAACAACGACGTCGACGTTTTCGATTTCCCCGCCGAACGTGTAGCCGAATATCGCAATCATGAAAAGTGGCATGAAGACAAGGAAGCCCGCGGTCCTCTTGTCGTGTCTGAGGGACCGGAGGGTCTTCAAGGCTATCGCGAGAACCCTTCTTGCGTTCATTGTTCCACCCTCCGCGACCTCTGCAAGAACGCTTCCTCGAGGTTGAGCGCCCCTGTCGATGCCATGAGCTCTTCGGGGGTGTCCTCGGCTATCATCCTTCCAAGCCTCATCATGCCCACCATGTCACATCTGACCGCCTCGTCCATGTAATGCGTGGTCAGGACGATCGTCTTGCCCTCGGCTTTCAGCCTGGAGAAGTGCTCCCAGAAACCGTTCCTGAGTTCTGGGTCCACGCCCACCGTCGGCTCGTCCAGGAACACCAGTTCGGGGTCGTGTACCAATGCGCACGCCAGCGATAACCGGTGTTTCATGCCTCCGCTTAGCTCGGACACGAGCGAACCGCCCCTGTCCTTGAGGTCTATCATGTCGAGGAGATAATCCGCTCTCTCCTCGAAACGCTCCCTGCGCATGGAGTACATGCCGGCGAATAGCTCCAGGTTCTCCACGGCTGTCAGGTCCGAGTATATCGCCATCTCCTGCGGCATGTAGCCTATCCTATGGATGCTCTCAGACACCGGCACGGCCTCGCCGAGCAGCCACGCCTGGCCTGAGGATGCCCTCAGCAGGCCGTTCAGTATCCTTATGGTAGTCGTCTTGCCCGATCCGTTTGGCCCAATAATTCCGTACACACATCCCTTCGGTATGTCAAGGTCAAGGTCTACCAATGCTTCGATGGCACCGAAGGCTTTCGAAATCCCCCTCGTGCGCACTACATGTCGGCCTGCGTCTTCCTGAGAATCTAATCGCACCCCTTTCAAGTCGGATGATCTGTCGTTCATCTTCTCACTCCGGAGCGGGTTCCATCGAGGAATATGCTCACGAATCCGTCTAGCATCCTCGCATCTTCGTCAGGGTCCCGCCTTCGCCCGGCGAGGATGTCGACGTTCAAGAAATAGGACTGGATCATGCCGACCATAGCTCGGGCGGCCACTTCGGGATCCCCTCTTCTCATCTTCCCCACGTCCATCAGGGCTTCCATGAGACCTGCGACAATCGTGATCCCTCTCTCCACGGCGAGCCGACTCATCATGTTCCTCGACTTCTGAGGCCTCCATGCGTCCCCCATTATGAGCATGAACTGACGCCGGTTTGCACGCAGCACTGATAGCACGGATGCGGCGTTGGCTCTCAGCAGCTCGTCAACGGGCAAGTCGGTGTCGAATTCAATATTTCTACCGACTTCCGCAATCGGCGAGCGTTCCGATATGACCGCCGCGTAGAGCCCCTTCTTCGAGTCGAAGTGTCTGAAGAGCGTGACTTCGTTCACGTCAGCCTTAGCCGAGATGTCACGCGTAGTGGCTCCCGCGAAACCTCTCTCAGAGAACACCTCGAGGGCAGCGTCTAGTATCCGTTCCCTCGCGGGGGAACCACTCCGTTTGCCCGTTCTGCCGCTCACCATTTTAGCAAGCAAGTACTTGCACGCATAAGTACTTGACTGACGGATCCCCCTTTGCCACGGATCGTCGTACACCACCCTCCATCGCGAACGCCGTAGCGCAGCCTCGGGGACGATTTCTGAACGGTTAAATAGACTCTGAAGCATTAGCAGAGCGTTCTCAGATGCCCTCCGACAAGTACATCCTCAAGATCTGTCTCCTGGGCGATGGCGCCGTAGGCAAGACCAGCCTCGTGAGAAGATTCGTCTTCGACGCATTCGACGACAAATACCTGATGTCGTTCGGGACCAAGGTGTCCAAGAAGACGGTGATATTCGACGATATCGAAGTCGATCTGATGGTGTGGGACATCTTGGGGCAACGCACCCAGAAGTCGCTCCACGCAGCTTACTACAGGGGCGCGGCCGGGGCCTTCGCGGTGTGTGACTACACGCGCCTGGAGACGTTCGAATCCCTGTCGTCGTGGATCGACGGTTTCCTCTCGGTGGCTGGAGAGGCCCCCATCACGATCATCGTCAACAAGAGCGACCTCGACAAGTCGCTCTCCCTCAACGACGTCAAAGCCTTCGGCGATCAGATCGGCTCGCCGGTCATAGAGACCAGTGCCAAGACCGGGGACAACGTCGAGGATGCCTTTGCGGAGATGACCCGGAGGATGGTGGGGGGCTCTCGGTGAGGGCCACACAGTTCTTCGTCATGCCGGGCGTCGCCCTGTCTCACCTGAGGGAGGAGCTCGAGATAACCGAGGGTGACCAGAGGGCACGGTTGATGCTGTACCGGTACGGCCAGCGATGCGGCAGGGCACTCGTGGACAGTTACGGCTTGGAGTGTTCGTCCCTGAGCGAGGTCAAGGCGGTCATAGGCCCAATCTGGATGGAGGCGGGCCTTAGCCGCATCAGGGTCGAGTCCGCCGAGGAGACCGAGATGGTTGTGAACCTCGAGGAATCGTTGGAATCCAAGGAGGGCAACACATGCGATTTCGCTCGGGGATACCTATCAGGCATAGTCTCGCAAGTCACCTCCAAGCGTTTCGAGGTTGATGAGATAGAATGCGCCAGCAGGGGCTATCTCTCATGCGTCCTCCAGGTCTACGAAGTCGTGGACAACCTCCGCCCAGGGAAACACTTCGATATCGGAACCGAGAGGAAGTACACCTTGGAGACCTCCTACTCCTACCTCGTGAAGGAGGAGATTCCCGACCAATCCTTTGACATGTTCGTTGACGCGTTCAAGCACGGCGTCCCGAGCCTCTGCGTAACGAGGGAGTACCCCGAGAAGGTCAGGGAGAAATACGACCTCCAGGGGGCGCCATTCCTTTGGCTCTCGATGGACCAGCAGAAGGGCTACTCGCGCGACCCCTCCAACCTGGCGTTGCTGTATTCTGACATCAAGACGTTCGTCACCGAGAACCCAGGATGCATGATACTTCTGTCCGGCGTCGAATACCTCGTGTCTCAGAACGGTTTCTCCAAGGTGCTGAAGTTGCTGCAGCACCTGAATGACAAAGTCGCGGTCACCGACTCGGTGTTGCTCGTGCCCATCAGTCCGCTCACGCTCTTGGAGCAGGACTTGAAGATGCTCGAGAAGGAGCTCCGGTCGTTCTGACCTCGATTTGCGGGAGTTGATGATCTCTGAAATACGGTCTGATCATCTGTCCATCATGCGGCAAAGCGCGCGGCGTGGAGACGAGCAGGAAGACCAGCTCCTGTCCATGCGGCCGGAAGGTCAAGCTCCGCAGGTCAATGTTCAAGTTCGAATGCGATTCCCCTCTGGAGCTTGCTGACATGGTCGCCCAGGCAAACGAGAAGCTTGCGAACGGAAAGAAGTTCAGACGTTCGCGAGCGAAGGCGGCGGAAGACCCATATGTTCGAGTCGCCAAGAATGCCTCGGTCCTGAAGGACTCCGCCGAGAGGGCAGAGGCAATCGCCCGGGAGCTGACTAGCGAGCTGGGGGATTTCGGGGTAGACGACGTGCAACGAGTCCTGTCCATCCTGGGCAGGAATGGTTCTGATTCGGTCATTGAAAAGCTTAGGGATAGCAGCATCATATACGAGGTCAGCGAGGGACGCTACAGGATAGCATGACTACCGTTTCTTCTTCTTCTTGGGTCCCGCGAGTCTCTTCGCGTCCTGGATCAAAACTGGCAGTGAAAGCCTGTGGAGCTTCACGTATCCGTATAACACTATGGCGTACGCCGCGCCAAGCCCTAATAGGTTCAACGGCGGCTCGAATATGTCGTACATGAAGAACGGCACCATCAGCACATTGTAGCCGATGTGTATCAGGAGCGCCTCGGAGAAGTACGGTTTGACCTCACCCCTGGCCACTCCTATTCCAATGAACGCTGTCGTCGCCCCATGAAGCAGCACGAACTGGAATCCCAGGAGTGCGTAGGCGATCATGTCGACCGCCCCAGGATTCGTTATCCCCAGCGCGCTCGCGTATATCGTGGCGAAGGTGAACGTCGCAGCGATGCCGAGCCCGAAGGAGAGTCCGTAGAACGCCGTGTCGATCTTGCGCTGGAATCTGGGGAAGTTGAGTATCATCAGCTTCATCGACTCCTCCATCAAGGCGAAGCCGACTATCAGCACCAGCAGAGTCTCCTCCGAGGAGGCGGTGCTGCCCCATTCCTCGAAGGCGAAGAGCAACATGCCGAGGACGATGCCGAGGGCGAAGAACGCGAACACCTTCCTGTCGTCGAAGAACGGCTTCGCGACCGCTGGGAAGGTGTAATCCCGAAGAGTGTAGAACATCAGCCCCATCGCTGGGGCGAACCCCGCAATCGCACTGAATATCATCACGAAGTCTGCCATGCTACCTTCCCATGTCACCTTTTGCTGCTGTAAATGCCTATGATATGTTTATAGGGTTGGGTGAGCCTACTCTGGGCATGGTGAGGACGCATGGCGAAATGTTCGAGATGTGGTAAGGAGATCGGCGACGCGGCTAGCTGCGCCGATTGCGGTGGTGCCCCGAGCAAGAGCGTCGTCGACAGAGGAACGAAGAAGGTGACGACGGTGACGGGCGAGGTCATCGAGGCAGGGGTGCACGCGACAGAAGCTATTGTGCGAGAGACGAAGCCGCTGTTCAAGAAGGTGGTGGGCGTAGGCAAGAAGGGCGTTTCGAAGGCGAAGAGCGAGACTCTAAGTGTCGCGAAGAAACTCAAGGACGAAAAAAACTGATCATCGCTTTTTCCCGTGTTTCTTGGCCTTGGGTTCGGAGGGCTTCGTCAGGCCCGATGCGAGCTTGTCGAAGTAGTGGGCTACCACGCAGCTATCGACACACGCTCCGCAATGGGTACACCTCCCTTCGTCGATTGTGAGCTCTTTGTCCAGAGATATCGCGTCGTGCTCGCAGGTTCTCACGCATATCCCACATCGAGTGCACAGGCTCGCCCTCAACAGCGCCCTGGCACCCTTCTCGAACAGCTCCGTCGCAGCTTTGGGTGACTCGTCTGTTGCGGTGATCTGCCCGCCTGCGAATATCCTCAGCCTGCCCTTGCCAGGGTCGACTCTGGCGACCCCGAACTCCTCAGACAGGTCGACTTCAGCGATGACCTTAAGCATCTCGCCGGTCCTCTTCAACGGGTGGACCTTTGCGGTTGCCAGTACAGCGTCGACGGAGTATCCTCCAGCTGTGCACGGGCTCACGCCCTTCAGAACCTTAAGTTCCAGAGTATCAGCCCTAACCGGCTTCGCATTTATGCCCAATCGTTGAGCGAGATCCTTCATCTTGGGCGGGAGCTGCTTCCAGCGCCAGAATCCATAGGTGACGAATGCTCGAGGTAATCCGTTGGCCTCCGCCCACTCCATGAGCCTCAAGTTCCATGCGCGCACAAGTTCAGGAGTGATGCGCGATATCTCCTCCGACTCGCTGGCCAGAGCCGATGGGCACATCCAGCATCCGACGCGTTCGATGTCCTCGTCGTACAGAGGGTTGTACTCCAGGTTGCGCCAGATTATGTATAGCCAGACATCCAGCGCTGTCCAGTTCCTTATCGGATTGACCGTCACCTGCCCGGGAACGAATGGGTTCTCTTCGACAAGGTCAGAATAAGCCCTCGAGAACGACTCCATTCTCCTGTTGCCTTCGATGGTGATTGTGCCGTTCGGATACGCCTGTTCTATCAGCGATGACACGGGCGCGAGCTTGCAGACCTTGCAGCACCATCGGAAATCCTTTGCCGGTGGGCCGAAAGAAGTCAGATGGTCGTAGAATGCGTTGCCTGCGTGGGCCTTGAGCAGCCTGACCTGCCTGTTTCTGACGAACCGATCCACGTAGTCTCTCGTGATTGGATGCTCCAGGCCGGTGTCTATGAACATCGCGGTGACGTCCTTCGTGATTCCGAGCGTGAGGTCAAGGACGACTAGGCTGTCCTTGCCTCCGCTGAACGACACGGTAACAGGTAGCCTCCTCGCGGATATCGCCTCTCTGAGCTCATGCTCCGCCTTTGCCTTCTTCGCCAAGAGGTGCGGTTGGTTGGCCCTGACCAGCAGCCTGGTCCATACCTTCTTGCTCCTCGGAGACAGCGGTCCAACCTTGGCGAACTCCCTGACCTTGACTCCTTTTTCGGAGCGCCGGAGTGAGGCAGCATCGACCTTGGCCGAGCCGCAACCGATGAAATTGCCCATCTTGATGACTACCTCGTCCCCCGCCCTGATCCCAGGATCGAAAGACTCGATGGCGTCCGGTGGGAGATACTTGCCCTTCATATGACCTTCGGCTTTGCGTAGCACAATCTGCTTCTTGGAATCCATGGCCGCGAGCATCCTCGCGCCGTCCAGCCTGAGGACGAGCTCGTGCCGCCTGAGGTCCAGGTCGTATCTGAGGAGTGCCACCCGGTGCCCGTCGATAATCACCTCCTCAGATCGGTCGTCGCCCGAAGTCTTGTTGAGGACGACGACGTCCTGTACGATCTGTTGTACTCCGAACTCCTTCAGGAACAGGTATCTCAGCTTCCTCTTCGTACCGTCCATCGCCAACCGAACGTCGCCCGGTGGCGAGAGTGGCACCTCCTTCCCCTTCTCGCCGCACTTGCCACAGCTGGGGCCCATTAGCGGGACGTTGCACTTGCCGCACCAGAAGAGCTTTGCCAGAACGTTGTGTTGGCGCATCCGCTCCGAGCTATGGCGCATCGGCTAATAAGATTCTTGCCTTACCACGCGAACGGCAGATTTCAGCTTTCCTTGCAGTCGTTCTTGCACGCGCATGTCTCGTCGAGGAACGCCGGATACCTCAGATGGGCGATTATGCTGCCCTCCCAGTCGAAAATCTTACCTGGATTCATGATATCGTTCGGGTCCAGGGCCTTTTTGATTGCCTTCATCGCGCCGAGGGAGTCTTTCCGCTCCTTCTGCATGTACGGAGCCTTCGTGATCGACACTCCGTGTTCGCCCGTGACGGTTCCGCCGAGTTCAAGCACTTTGTCGTAGATCTCCCCGACCGCCTTCTCACCCGCCTTCCAGCTCTCCTTCGAATAGGGTTCCACGAGCATCTTAGTGTGCAGGTTGCCATCAGCGGAATGACCGTAGGTCCCGACAATAACCCCGTTCGCCTCGGCTATCCTCTGGAACGCCTCCACGGCCTCGGGTATCTTGGAGATGGGAACGGACATGTCGTCGGCGAGCGCCACGGAGACGAACTTCTCGCCGTATCTGCTGAGCGACGGCAGTATGGCCTTCCTCGCCTGGGTCCATTCTGTTATCTTCCTCTTGTCGCTCGAAGCCTCTGTGGAGAACGCACCGCTCTCGCGGCATATCTCCTCGACGATCTTCATCTCCTCTTCGACCGCCTTTGGATGGCCGTCCACCTCTATCATGCATATGGCCTCGCAGTCCGGCAGGCCGACGTTCATGCACTTGTTGACCGCCTTGATCGTCACGGAATCCATCAACTCGATGGCCGACGGAAGCAATGGCTTTGCGATTATATTCGACACACACTTGCCCGCATCGACAAGGGATTTGAATGCGGCGACGGTCATCGCAGAGGCCTTGGGTTTGACTGTGAACCTGAGCGTGACCTCTGTTATGACTCCCAGGGTGCCCTCGCTCCCAACCATTAGTCGGTCGAGCTGGTAGCCAGAGGAGTTCTTGAGCGTCCTCGTTCCCGTGTGTATGATCTCCCCGGTAGGGAGGACGACCTCGAGTCCGAGGACATAATCTCTGGTCGCGCCGTACTTAATCGCCCTCATGCCCGAGGCGTTTGTGGCGACCATGCCCCCGATCGTGCACGCCTCGGCACTCCCCGGCGTAGTCGGAAACCAGAAACCATGCTTTCCGAGTTCGGCGTTGAGCGTGTCATATATGACTCCGGGCTCTGCGACACAGTAGAGGTCCTCTACACGCATCTCCTTGATCTTGTTCATGCCTGTGAGGTCGAGGATGATACCACCTTTCAGCGGCACAGTGTGCCCGCACATGGCGGTCCCCGCTCCTCTGGGGACTACGGGCGTGAGGGTTCGGTTTGCGAGCTTGACGATCTCGGACACCTGCTCAGCCGTCGCCGGCCTGACTACCATATCGGGAGTCATGTGATGGATCGACGCGTCGAAACCGTATACGTAGAGGTCTGCAATCTCGGTTGAGTATCGCTCCTTACCGACTATCCTCTCTATCTCCTCTACGATCTCTTTCTTCATGTGGACCATCGACCGCTAATGCCGCTGGCGCATAAAATCATTTTCACGAAATCGCTGTCGAGTCTCCAGCAGATGGCGAAGCAATAAGTACCTGCTTCAAGATGTTTCGGCGGGTAATCACGATGTTGAAGCTGGTCATATTCGGCCCGCCCAGTGCCGGCAAAGGCACACAGGCTCAGAGGCTGTCGAAGAAGTACGGCATTCCTCAGATTGCCACAGGCGACCTTCTGAGGGAGGCGGTGGCAAACAAGACACCGCTCGGAATCAGGATAAAATCGTATCTTGAGAGCGGCAGGCTCGGGCCCGACGATCTCATAGTCCAGCTGATATCGGACCGGGTATCGCAGCCGGATTGCGCGGATGGGTTCATTCTCGATGGATTCCCAAGGACGATGGGCCAGGCCGAGGAACTCGACAAGATGACCGAGATGGACCTCGTGCTCAATATCGTCGTCGATCCGGAGGCGCTAGTGGCGCGGGCGGTCGGCCGTAGGATATGTCAGAAATGCGCAGCCGTGTACCATGTCAGGTTCAACCCTCCGAAGGCGGAAGGCGTGTGCGACAATTGCGGCTCCGCGCTCATACAGAGGAACGACGACAAGGAGCACACGGTCCGCAATAGGCTCGATATCTACACAGGGCAGACGGCGCCACTCGTCGAACACTTCCGAAAGAAGAGCAACATCGTCGACATCGACGGCGCTGCTGGGATCGACGGCGTATTCGACCTGATGGTCAAGGCGATTGACCGTCTGGGCAAGTGAACCTGGAATCCGCCACAGGACAGCTGCCGAAACCTCTTAAATATCGGGACCGAAATAGCCACCTCCACCACAGAAGCCCCGTAGTGTAGCGGTCAATCATGCGAGACTCTGGATTGTGTGTCTTGCAAGGAGAGATCTTGCGACGGAGGTTCGAATCCTCCCGGGGCTACCTTTCACTTCTTCCATTCACTCGCCCACGCATGATCATGCCTTTGGAAAGCTCTGTCAAGCATCCACTCCATTGATGCTGATAGCCATAGGGGGAATGGAACTACCCGAGGTGTAACGTGCGCGCGCTTTGTGCATCTTGCCACCTCCTTTCCTCTGTTTCGGCCTTCTGCGAGTTCGACTCGGCAAGAATTCATCAGCGCAAGAAGTCGTGCCTGACGTCGGATACCTCTACAGTAAACCTTTATTTGCCGTGCCGGCATTCGAATGCCAGTTTGTGTTGGGATTCCAATGATGAAAGGAAGCAAGATTATCTCTGCTCTGATTTTGACCACTCTGATCGTCCCGGTTCTGGCCACGTCCGCCGTTTCAGATGACTATGTCGTGGGCTGGGAGGAGCCGTTCCTCGTCGAGACATACGACTCTCACAGCACTTACGATTCACATTGCGCTATGAATGAGAACGGCGACATCGTAGTTGCATGGAAGCAAAGCAACGGCTCGGGATCGAACCTCTATGCAAGGTTGTACTTCGTGGGCGAAGGATGGTCAGAGGCAGAAGTAATTGAGGACGCTTCGACCGAGATCATGTGGCCGAAAGTCGCCATCGACAGTGTGGGAAATGCGTTTGTGGCATGGGCGCAGGATAATGAGACAACATCCCTTGATGACTTGTGGTCCAACTTCTACGTCAGGGGTGTCGGTTGGACCGGCCCCGAATCCATTGAGGACGACGGCACGGTGGACGACTTCCATCTGGAGATATTGATGATTGACGGCGGTAATGCAGTGGCCGTCTGGACCCGGGACTTGCCACCCACAAGAGTTATGATCGGGGAACGTGAGGATGGTGTCGGATGGAGCGAACCTTCCGTCCTGGATGATGGCGGCGGCACCACTGAATCATACTTGCCGTCGTTGGGGGTCGATGGGGAGGGAAACATCATTGTTGTGTGGGTCCAGTCTGAAATGACAGAACATTCGATCATGTCAAAACGTTATGAACCATCGAGCGGCTGGGGGGCCGCTGAGACGGTGGCAGGTAACGCATTCTACGCCTCGCCTCTCGTCGCCGTCGGCAACGGTGGGGATGCGATGTGTGCATGGCACCACTACAACGACACCACGAGCTGCTACGAGTTGCGGTCCTGCGCCTATGAAGCCGGTGTTGGATGGGACGATCCTACACTATTGGCGGCGACTGCTTACGCTGACGACATGGATCCCAGGATCGGCATCGACAAGGACGGCAACGCCGTGGTCGCGTGGTGGAGAGACGGAATCTTGAGTGACGACGGCGTCTACTCAAGAGCGTACGATGCTGAAGACGGCTGGGGAGCGCTTATGGCCGTGGCCTATTCGAACCTGGGCTCTGCTACACGTCCGGAAGTAGCCATGTCAAATGACGGCGAAGCATTGTTGATATTCCTTCATGACGACGGCACATCTCAGGATGTGCGCGGTGCAGTGTACAATCCCACTGGAGGATGGGGACCTTCCGAGCAGCTCAATAAGGATAGTCTTGGGGATGTCGGAGAGATCGTGCTCACTATCGATGGGGGCGGAAACGGCTTCGCCCTTTGGACGCAGTCGGATAGCGCGAAGGGCGATGTATGGGCGGCCCGCTATTCCTCACCTGACGTCATCCCTCCAACCGTGACGATAGAGAGCCCCGAGGACGCCCAGTCCTTCGATTCATCAACGATTTCAGTCTCGGGATATACCGAGAGCGGAGCTTATCTCACGGTAAATGGGATCGTTGTCGCGGTAGAGAGTGACGGATCGTTCAACTGCAGTGTGATACTCGTAGATGGGGACAACTTGATTACGGCGACGGCTACGGATGCGGCTGGCAATTCGGCAAGCACATCTGTCACTGTAACCTACGAACCTCCCGAAGACTCGCTGCAGGACGATCTCGAGGAAGCTCTCCAGAATCTGAACGAGACGATGGACGCGCTCAACGAGACGAGGGAGGGGCTGGCAGATGCAGGAGATGATCTCGACGACGCTAACGATCGCATCGATTCACTATCCTCTCAGATCTTGATGCTGGGGGCAATCGTGATATTGTTCGCGGTGATCTCGCTGGTTGCATTGGCCATGTATCTGAGCCTGAGAAGGCAGACAAGAGGACCAGGCCCAAGCTCACCCGAGGAGGAGGAACCACCTTCACTTGAGTGATTCTCGGACCGACCTGGCCTCTCTCCTATTCCTCGCTGTCAAGATCCCGAGTGGTACTGCTATCATCGATCACTGCTCCCTCTGAAGAACGCCAGTATCTCCGGATCTCGCTGGATGACGTCTCGCCACCAAGCCGCTCTTTCCTTCGGATTCAGTTTCGAAGCGGCGGAAGCATAGGTTCTGTATCTGGTCTTCGTGTCATCAACAACCCCGAAATCATCAAGACGCGACACACCCTCGAATCCTCTCTTCGCCTTCCTGTGCTGCCCGGCCATGATTCCCATCCTCATCTCGTTTCTTCGTCCAAGACCTTGTTGACTATGCCGTCTACGAGCACTATCCTCGGGTTCTCCCTTGGGACGTACACCAGACGGAACGATTGGAAACCTTTGACAGCCCTCTGGATTCGATCGACATACTCCCTCAGATGCTCCTTCTTGACTTGGTAGACGCCGTTCACCTGATGTACGACGAGTTCGCTGTCGGAATGGAACTTCACGCTGTCCCTCGTAATCGTGCCCGCCCTTTCCAGCGCCCATATGAGCGCCTCATACTCCGCCTCGTTGTTCGTGTGCTCGCCCACGTATCTACCGCTGCGCTCGAGGCATTTGCCGGAGGAGTTGAAGATAGCATAACCGATAGCCGCGGGTCCCGGGTTGCCCCTGGACGCGCCATCCGTGTAGACGAGCATGGTCGGACTATCGGTCAAGGCAGTCAACACATCCCATATGCCAGGGATATTGCCCCAATCAGTAAAAAACATGGTGACCCTGCAATCATCCCGAAGCCCCACTCCATAACTTGAAATATCAAGTTCTGTGTTTTTCCGTCAGAGGGGGAGCAGTATAGTGGGCAGAGTTGCCACGCCGATGATGAACCAGTACTTCAAGATCAAGGAACAGCACAGAGATTGTCTTCTGCTGTTCCGACTTGGCGACTTCTACGAGATGTTCGGTGAGGATGCGGTGATAGGCTCGAGGGAGCTCGAGATAGCGCTCACGTCCAGGGACAAGGGCAAGAAGGAGAAGATGCCGCTCTGCGGCGTGCCTTGGCACGCGCTGGACTCGTATCTCCCGAAGCTACTCAACAAGGGATACAAGGTCGCTATCTGCGAGCAGCTCGGGGATGCGAAAAACTCCAAGGGGCTGGTCGATCGGGGCGTCGTTAGGATAGTGACTCCGGGAACTGTGCTCGAAGGCTCGGCGCTCGACAGTCGGAAGAACAACTACCTCATGGCGCTCGTCGAGAGGGACGGCGTTTACGGGATGGCGTTCGTCGATATCTCGACTGGTGAGTTCGTAGCGACCGAGGCGGAAGGCGAAGACGCCGAGAGCAAGGTGCTGACGGAGTTCGCTCAGCGCCAACCCAGGGAGATTCTCGTCCCTGAGAGCTTCGACTCCCGCGCATTGAAGAGCGAATTCGATCACGCCGATGTCCGGCTGACGGAGATGGAGAACTTCTGTTTCATTTCGGAGGCCGCGGAGCCGCTCCTGAAAAGGCATTTCCGACTTCAGACGATAGAAGGGCTCGGTCTCTCCGACAGGCCCATCGCTGCCTCGGCCGCGGGGGCCATCCTGAGGTATCTTGAATCGACACAGAAGCGCGAACTCGATTTCCTGTCGAAGCCGAAGTTCTTTTCAATTTCCGACAAACTGGTGCTCGACCAGGCCACGATGCGCAACCTCGAGGTCGTGCGGAACGTGCGAGATACGTCCCAGGAGAACACGCTGGTGTCGGTCTTGGACAACACGCTCACACCAATGGGCAGCCGCTTGTTGAAGAAGTGGCTCGTGGAGCCGTCTATGAGCATGGACGAGATTGAAGGGAGGCTCGATGCGGTGGAGGAATTCGCGTCGAACCTGTCCTTGAGAATGGAGCTCGGAGAGGCCCTGGGAGGCTTCAGGGACCTGGAGAGACTCACAGCCCGCGTCGTCTACGGCAGCGCGAATGCGAGGGACATGCTCGGGGTGAAGGCATGCCTCAGAGCCGTGCAACCACTCCGATTCTCGCTTGAGGGAGTGAAATCTCGAAGGCTGAACGAGCTCGCCAGGATGCTCGTCGACGTGTCGGAGGTCGTCCTGCTGATAGATAGGTCCATCTCCGACGACCCGCCCGTCACGCTCAAGGAGGGGGGTCTTATCAAGGACGAGTTCGACCCTGATCTAGACGACCTTCGAAAGACTTCGAGGGAGGGCAAGAAGTGGATCGCGGACCTCGAGCGGACCGAGCGGGAGCGGACAGGGATAAAGAACCTGAAGCTGGGCTTCAACAATGTTTTCGGCTACTATATCGAGGTGTCGAAGGCCAACATGAAGAACGTGCCCTCCGACTACTTGCGCAAACAGACTCTCAGCACCGGGGAACGATTCGTCACTCCAGAGCTGAAGGAGAAGGAGGAATCGATCCTAGCCGCGCAGGAGCGCATGCACACGCTCGAGCATGACATCTTCATGCGCGTGCGGGCGGACGTGTCCAAGCACGGGGAGAGGATACGAGGCATCGCCGCGGCGGTCTCGTCGTTGGACGTGCTGCGGTCATTCGCCGAGGCAGCGGCGATGAACGGCTATACAAGGCCGGTAGTAGACGACAGTGACACAATCATCCTGAAAGATTCGAGACATCCCATTGTCGAGCGGGTCCTTGGGGGCTCGTTCGTCCCCAACGAGGTCCACCTCGATACCGGTTCGAACCGGCTCGTGATACTGACGGGGCCGAACATGGCGGGCAAATCCACATATCTCCGCCAAATCGCCCATATCGTCGTAATGGCGCAGGCGGGGTCGTTCGTTCCCGCATCGGAGGCGAGGATCGGCCTCGTAGACCGGATATTCACCCGAGTCGGAGCCTTCGACGACCTCTCCCGGGGACAGTCGACGTTCATGGTTGAGATGATTGAGCTGGCCAACATATTGAACTGCGCCTCCAAACGGAGCCTCATACTCCTGGACGAGGTCGGAAGGGGTACGAGCACATTTGACGGCCTCGCGATCGCGTGGGCTGTCGCAGAACACCTCTACGAGCAGGAGAAGATCGGCGCCAAAGCACTCTTCGCCACACACTATCATCAGCTGACGGAGCTCGCGGAGTCTCTCGAGGGGGTGAAGAACTACTCGATGGCGGTCAAGGAGCAAGGCTCAGAGATCGTCTTCCTGCGCAAGGTCGTCCCCGGGAAGGCTAACAAGAGCTATGGCATACAGGTCGCGAGATTGGCCGGGGTTCCTGCTAGCGTCGTCACGCGCGCGGGCGAAGTATTGAACGACATCGAGGAGAAGAACTCCATCGAAGTAAAGGCGGGGAAGAAGGTCCATGCGCAGATGAGGTTCTCGGTCGATTCCAGCAAGTTGGACGATTCCGTATTGAGGGAGCTGAGGGAGTTGGATCTCGCAAAGATGACTCCCATGGAGGCGTATGTAAGGCTCGGGGAACTCAAGAAGAGGAGCGATGAGATCGTTGGGAAGGATAAGGGTACTCGACAGTAACACCGCAGACAAGATCGCGGCCGGCGAGGTGGTCGAGAGGCCTTCTTCCGTCGTCAAGGAGCTGCTCGAGAACGCCCTTGATGCAGGCGCAGCCGAGATCGTCGTCTCTGTCGAGGAGGGTGGACGGAAGAGTATCTCAGTGAAGGACAACGGCTGTGGCATGTCGGCGGAAGACGCCGAAGCAGCGTTCCAACGTCATGCCACGAGCAAGATCAAGTCAATCGACGACCTCCGGACCCTCGACACATACGGCTTCAGGGGTGAGGCCCTGTCATCGATTGCCTCCGTCGCGCGTGTCACCGTCAGGACGAGGGAGCATGACCGAACCGATGGCGTGGAGATAGTTCTGGACGGAGGACGCATCGTGTCCGTCTCCGCCGTGGGTTGTCCGGAGGGGACTGAGATTGTGGTGGAGGACCTATTCAGCAATATGCCCGCCCGGCGCAAGCAGATGAAGTACGCAGCGGTCGAGCTGGCTCACTGCAAGGAATCGGTTATGGATTTCATACTGTGCCGCCCTGCGATCTCGTTCAAGCTCGTTTCCGACGGCAGGGGATTGCTCTCGCATCCGGCTGCGGAGGGCATGGAGGGGGCTCTCACGCTGGCTTTCGGGCGCAAGGTCGCCGCCAACATGATTGGCGCCCAGGCCGAGGGGGAGGGTGTTCGCGTCGATATTCACTTAGCGCGGCTCGAGCACACTCGTTCATCTCCTTCAGACGTGAGGCTGTTCGTCAATCACAGGCCGGTGAAAAGCAGGAAGATAGTCTCATCGGTCGTGAGCGCATTCGGCTCACGCATCATGAAGGACAGATACCCTATCGGAGTCGTGAAGATCTTTGTCGACAGCTCCTCGATAGACGTGAATGTGCATCCTACGAAGAGGGAGGTCCGGTTCGACGATGAGAAGCTCGTCCTCGGGGTGCTCGAGAGGGGGTTGGTGGACGCTCTTGAAGGTCCCGATTTGTCCTTCAAGTATGACCTCACGCGCTTTTCAGAGGGTTTCGAGGCGTCAATGCCCGCCCCTGCGGGCACGATTCCGGCGCCAAATCAATCGACCCTTCAGATACCGGAGAAGGAGGCAATGTCGGGTGAGGGTACGCGCATCCACCCACTTGCCCAGGTCATGGACACTTACATCCTCGCCGAATCGGGCGGCAGCCTGTTGCTGATAGACCAGCACGCTGCATCGGAGAGGATTGTCTACGAGAAGCTCTTGGAATCCATAGAGGCCGGCACCGGGATTTCGCAAGAGCTACTGGCTCCGCTTGTTCTCGGTTTCACGTCCACCGAATCGCGGATGGTGGAGGAGTACGGCGAGACGCTCCTTCAGATGGGATTCAGGCTGGAGCATTTCGGCGGCGAATCCTACGCACTGCGCTCCGTGCCGACAGTCCTTGGTGCGGCGCAGGGCGAGAGGGCATTGAGGGACATACTCGCTGAGCTCGCGGACATGGCGGTGCCGAAGAGGATGGGACTGGAGTTCATATGGCGGGTCGCGTGCCACACATCTATCCGGGCAGGGCAGAAGCTGTCGCACTCTCAAATGATACAGCTATTGTCCGAGCTGATGGCTACGGAAAGCCCATACACATGCGAGCACGGGAGACCCACGATGATCACCTTGACACCAGACGACCTCGAGAAACTGTTCAAAAGACGCGCTTGACGCTGGTCACGCGTGCTCGAATATCTGGGATCCATCTGGCATGACGATGCCGTATCTCGTGGCGATTTTTCCGACCCTGGATGCTGTCTCAGCGTCGAGTAGCGGCGGTCTGTGCGTTGCCAGCAGGTCCTTGACGCGATTCCTGGCGTACGCAAGGAACTCGTCCTCCTTCCGGTCAGGCTCGCGATTGACGTGGTACATCGTCACTTGGGGTACCATGAACTCCTTCCGCAGGTGCTTCGCTGTGTGTATGTCGGAAAGGAACGATCCGCCCGGCCCCTGTCTCGATATGGCGTCCACTCCGAGCGTCGCGTCATCGATCTCGATACCCTCGCGCACTCTTGTAAGCCATCTCCAGACCTCGCAGTCCATCACGAGTTTCTCCTTGGACATCATACCCGCCCTGTCGAGCCCTCCGAGGCCCACCATCATGTCGGCCCCTGCAAGGAGGGAAGCCATCGTCGTGATGGCGCCTTCAGCGCCCGCCTCAGAGGAGAGCGAACGCGCGGCGTTAGACGGGCCTCCGGCGCATGACGGCACGCCGTAGTGTCTCGCCATCTCAATAGCAGCAGTGTCCATGAGCACCCCCTCTGGGGTGCCACAGAGGAAGACGCCGGATTTCAGGTCCATCACGCCTGAGAACGATGAGTAGATGCTGGGTGCGCCCTCCGCTGCCGTCTGAGTGATCGTCAAGCCGAAGAGGTTCTCGGCGTTGATGACCGCGAGGGAGCCCGCGACTGACGCGGGCGTCACGACCCCTGCAATGGCCATCGACAGATGGACCACTGGTACGCCCGCCTTGGCGAGGATACCGATAGCCTCCGCCTCGCCAGCGTCGTACCTGAGAGGGGATATCGGGGTGCTCACGTCTGAGAATATCGGGCGCTCCTTGAGGCTCTCTCTAGATCCCAATATTGCGGAGCAGACATCGATTTGGAAGTTCGCCTCCTCGGCTGAGACTGCTCCGTGCTGGATGTGCTTCGACGAGTAAGTGATGGCTGCGAGGAACTCGTAGAACGACGACCTATCGGAAGGCATGTCGTTCGCAATGACCGTAGGCCAGATGAAGCCCACTTCAGGCAACGCGTCCGCGAGGATCATCATCTCCTTGAGGTCCTGGAGCGTGGACGCTCTCTTCTTCCCGGTCTCCGCATCGAACACCGCGGGTGGCTGCCCGTCCGTCGAGACAATCTGGGTGCCTTCTCCAGGGATGATGAAGTCCCTCCCGCCTCTGGAGCAAATCCTGATCTTTTTGGGCGCGCTCGCAACGGAGCGGTCGACGATGTCCTCGCTCAGATAGACGAGATCCTTGGTCTCGTCCACCTTGGCGCCAGCGTCCTTCAAAGTCTTCGTCACTGCGGCGCTTTCGACCCTGACTCCAGCATCGGCGAGTATCCGCAGCGACGCCTCGTGCACCTTATCGATGTCCTTGTTCGACAGCAGGCTGATGGCGGCGATTGTCATGCTATTCACACCTTTCCCATCGCCGGCATGTACCAGTCAGAAACAGCCGGTCGGTAGGGGCCCGTGACCTGAATGACCGAGCGGTAGATTAATTATCCTGATGCGCCGGCCATGTACGATATAAATCCTTTTCGACCGCATCGATGAGCGCACAATGGATCGACTAATGTGATTGCCAATACGGTCCTCGGGCGGCTCTACGAAAGTTTTTACATCTTGGTGAATCCTCACATTCCTCCCAAGAAGGTGTTGCATTGGGTTTGAATATGGCAATCACAGAACTCGAGTCCGCCAAATCACTGTGCAGGGACAGGAAGATGACGATGGCCAGGGTCTACGTGGCTAATCCGGACAAGTGGGCTGACCTTGTCGAGGTGGACCGCGTGGCTGACCTCAAACGTGCGAAGGCCAAGCTGGGTGAAGAAAGAGTCGAGGAGATCCTGAAACGCTCCAGATCCAAAGTGGAAGGAGACGCCCTCTACATAGAGAAGATCAAGGATCCGGCCGACCAGAAGACCCTCGAGCCATTCGTAACGGAAGTCAAGACGAACTGGATCATCATGAGCAATGTGTCGAAGGCGCAGAGGGACGAAGTGCTCAAGGCCGCGATGAGAGAGAACTCCATCACCGAATGGGACCTGCTCGAGTTCGACGAGATGTACGAGACCTGTGGTAGATGCGGACTTTCCTGGGACAACAAGAAGGGCTGCGTGGGCAACTTCGGCCCGTCGACGTCACCGGTCCCTGCCCTCGCGAAGAAGTTCAAGCTCGACCTGCTGTCGAAAGTCGAAGAACTCGCATCGAATAAGACAGTCCTCTCGTCCAAGGACGCGCAGACTTTGCTAGAGGAGGTCGCAGTGCTGCGCGAGAGGACTCCCGAAGAGGGCAAGATGATGGTCCGGAGAATCGACGGGACGCTGAAGAGGTTGGATGCGATGGCGAACTGCTCCAAGGAGTACGCCGTCGGCTTCTATTTCTTCTGAAATGGCGGATTCGCCCACTGATGGAGGTGTCCGAACGCTAGGCTCGAGGTGCGACGTCGTGAACGTGCGCACTTCGGGCGGAGCGGTCTCTCTCGAGCTACTGCCGCTTTCGGACAACATCGTTCGCGCGTTCGTGCGTCGCTCGCCGAGGAGACTTAGGCTGAATGATAAGGAGGCACGCCAGCTCGGCGATAAGTTATCGGAAGCTAGTTGCTCTCGAATACTGGCTCAAGACACAAGGACCCGACTCCTTGGAAGAAGCCTTCCGGCTCAGGGCTGGACCATCGGCAAGGCGATAGAACCCAGGTTGGAGGGGAAATACTCCATCGTGAGCACCGCGGACCTCCCACTAGACGAGAACCTCATAGATCAGGATGGCAACGCGGTCGACCTCACGAACTCGGACCATATGATTGGCGTTTGTATGCAGCTCGAGGGAAGGCACGCCTGGGCGTTCTATTCCGACGAAGGCGAAGTCGCCAGGCTCTTTACCGGAGGCGTCAGGAGGACGGGGATGATGGTCGTCGAGGAGCAAGGTGACATCGCGTTCGCCAGTGAGCAGCTGGTCAGGTTCCTCGCGTCGGCCAAGAAATCCTGGGCGGCGTTCTCCTTCGATATGGGCCGCCACTTGTCACGCTACCATCCAACGCCAACGTACAGGATGGAGTTGGAGTCTCCGGGGGAGCATGATCACTCGGCGCAACCTTTGTCCAAGACCAACAGGGGTTCCGCGGTGTCTCTGTTCTCTGAGTACTACGATGAGAACAAGTTTGCGGCTGCTGCGCGACTGCGCCGGCTGGACAAGGACAAGGAATACTCTGTGTTTCTTATGGACGGAGGTTTCGTCATTGTCCGGCTCGAGAAGACCATGGGCCTGTTATACGACATCTACGTCACGCCATCGAAGCAGGGCGAGGGCATGGGCGACGAGCTCATGAGCTGTGCCATCGATGCCATTAGCGGCCGCGCGTCCGTGGCATATCTACACACCAGCTTTCCGCGGGCGAAGAAGCTGTACGAGAAGTACGGATTCAAGGAGGCTTCGTCACATCTGGTGCTTCGCCTGGACGAGATCGCCCTGACGCCGCCCCCCTCAAGATAGATATACAATCAACCCTATCAGTCGCGTCAGTTGCGAGTTCGCTCGTTCGCGGGAGAGGCTTACCGTGATAGACAGGGAGAAGATTCTGACCGCTTTGGAGAGCTATGACCTAACGAAGGCGAAGGTTGGGATGGTCGCTTCGCATTCTGCATTGGACGTCTGCGACGGCGCCGTCGAGGAGGGATTCCGCACGCTCGGAATATGCCAGCGAGGACGCGAGAAGACTTACACCCAGTACTTCAAGTGCCAGCGGGACGCCGCTGGAAATGCAATCCGAGGGGCGGTCGACGAGTGCTGGGTCCTGGAGAAGTTCAAGGAGATGATGGAAGCCGATTTTCAGGCGCGCCTCAGGAACGAGAACGTGCTCTTCGTTCCGAACAGATCGTTCACTTCCTATGTTTCGCTCCGAGAGATAGAGGATGACTTCGTGGTCCCGTTGGTCGGCTCAAGGCCCCTTCTCAGAAGCGAGGAGCGCGGAGAGGAACGGGACTACTACTGGCTACTCGAGAAGGCGGGGATGCCCTTTCCGAAGAGGATAGATGATCCGAAGGACATCGACGGCTTGGTCATCGTCAAACTGCACCACAAAGTGAAGAAACTTGAGCGCGGGTTCTTCACGGCCGCGTCGTACGAGGAGTACGTCAAGAAGTCCAATGCGCTCGTAGCCAGCGATGTGATAACCGAGGAAGACCTCAAGGACGCCCGGATGGAGGAATATGTGATTGGCCCCGTATTCAACCTCGATTTTTTCTACTCGCCTCTTGAGACGAAGATGGATCGGATAGAGCTCATCGGGGTCGACTGGCGTTTCGAGTCGTCCCTGGACGGGCATGTCCGCCTCCCTGCGCCACAGCAGATGACGCTGGTGGGCGAGCAGGCTACCCCTGAGTACACTGTCTGCGGCCACAATTCGGCGACCATGCGCGAGTCACTTATAGAGGGCGCGTTCGACCTCGCTGAGAAGTACGTCAGGGCGACGCAGGAACATTACGAGACAGGAATCATCGGCCCGTTCTGTCTTCAGACATGTGTCGACAAGGACCTCAAATTCCACATATATGATGTCGCGCCGCGCGTCGGTGGCGGAACCAATGTCCACATGTCCATGGGTCATCCTTACGGGAACACGACCTGGCGGACTAACATGAGCACCGGGCGCCGTCTTGCCCTGGAGATTCGGCGGGCGATCGAGACAGGACAGGTCAGTAGAATCGTCACCTGAGCTCAATAGTCGACGTTGCTGGCATACTGGCCATGTCATCGTCGGCGTCCCTAAAGCTTATAAAGGGGCAATCTATTCGCCGGAGTACCCTTCTTGACCGGGGCTGGAGTTTCGGCCCCCAGAGAGGGAGGGGACATTCGAATGAGGAGAGATGCAATGAGCAAGCTATCAGCCAGCCTTTTCGCGCTGGTCGTAGTCCTATCCACCTTGGTGCTCCCGATGAGCGATGCCGAGGCGGAAACGCTGGGAACGAACACGATATATGTGCCCGTAACTTCGAACGGGTCTCCCGTCTCCACAGGCGTGACTGTCACCCTCACAAACGTTCACACCGGTGAGGTCCTACCCGCCACATATTCTTCGGCCATGAAGCTCTATGTGGTGAACAACGCCCCATCGGGATACTACAAGATCGACGTCATAGCAGCGGACCATTACGACAAGAAGGGCGCGACAGAGTTTGCGTTCTCCGCCCTCACGTCCAAGACGATCAGTCCGGCTATCAGCCTGACTGAATTCGACCCCAAGCAGTATGAATGGAATGTAACGGTGAAGAGCCAGTCAACGGGCCTTACACTTACTGGCGCCACTGTGGCATTCTACGATAAGGTGGCCAAGGAGATCGTCTCCTCTGGGACGACCAACGCGCAGGGCTACGCGGTCGTCGACATGTGGAACACATCCCTCACGCCAGCCAACTTCGCTCTCGCTGTCAGCGCCGATCTGTACGAGATGGAGGTCACGGACGTCAATGTCATCAGCAACAACGTCATTGAAATCGCGCTGTCTCGGTCTGTACGCGTGAGCGGATTTATGACCAACTCCGACGGCAACCCGGCATCGAACGTGGTTGCGTATCTGCTTTCCAAGGATGACGGCCTTCCGTGGATCAAGAGGCTGCTGAGGAGCGAGGAGGGTACCTTCTTCACTTTCGACGCCTATGCGGACGAATTCATACTGTGTATCGACGGTGACGGTGCTTCGGCCATTGTCAAGGAACTCGATCTCACAGGCGCGCTTTCGGGAAGCTCAGTGGACGAGTCGGCGCAGTTCGAGGACCAGATTCAGAGAATCGAGGCCGCCAGCATTGTCTACGATGAGGACTTCAACTCGTTCACATTGACGGAGTCGACGGTATGGTCCTACGACCACGCTTACCCTGGACTCGAGTACAGCGACATCGGGAGCCTGAGGATACAGATCGACCTCAACTCCGACACGACAGACGGTCTGCTCGATGCCGGTGAGGTCGGTGAGTTCGTGGACATGGTTAGCGACCACGGCGCGAAGTACCCAACGACGGGCAAATTCCTGGTTGTCAACGACACCTACTATTACGAGGCGTCCGGAACTCTGAGCGCCTTCGACGTGGACATTGTCCCCACGGACGTCCTCAACAAGACTGGTGTTCTGTACACCTATTCCTGCGTCTACACCACACCTGCAGACGATGAGATCGATGTCGACGCCTCGGATTACACTGCGACTCTGTATGCATCGTACGAGACCGCTTCGGTCAACTACACATACACGGTTTCGCTGCCGGCTGACTACGAGCTCGTGTACAACAGCAGCGGCCCAGGTTCGCATGTGATCGTCGCAGGATACGAGACGTTCTCAATCGACTCGGAGGCGTATGTGGGCGGCCCAGAGCCCGTCTCGCTCGCCTTCGAGCTTTCCGAGAAGCCTTCGGCTGGAGCGGGCATGGAGATCGAGCAGGGCCTAGTGTACGCGGTGACCGATGACGAAGGGAATACGACGAAGTACATCGTCCGCGTCGGCTCCGAGGTCAACTTCACCGCAAGAGACTCCGATGATCCGAACGGCAACCCGATGACTTACACTTGGAACTTCGACGACTTCACCGCGGCAGAAACCACCACCAATGTTACGATTGGACATGTGTTCGTCAACGCCTCCGCTAGCAGGACCGTCAACCTGACGGTTACGGATGCGGTGGGCATCCAGAACTGGACCGAGATAGAGGTCATCTGCGATGATGCCGACCCTGTCCCCGTGATAACGGTCAAGGACAGGGAGGTCAACACCACCACGGGCATGCTCGAGGTGGACCAGGGCGAAGCTGTCTGGTTCAATGCGACCTATTCGTCCGATGATGCGTCCTCCGCAGACGACTCTCTCGGCGTCGTGGACTTCTTCGAGTTCTACTACGGCGAAGGCAACGAGTCCGGCAGGATTTCGTGGACTGATGACGAGAAGAACGTCTCGCACTCTTTCGCCGACTCTGGGACGTTCGACGTAGTGCTCAACGTGACGGACGTCGCGGGTCACTGGAAGAACACGACACTGACCGTGAAGGTCAACGATTCCGCCGCCCCTGTCGTCTCATTTACCGTCAAGAACGCCACATATGGCACGAGCCTCATAGAGAACCAGACGATAGTGTTCGATGCCAACGCGACCACCGACAACCTCGATGACGTCGAGGACATGTACTTCTCGTGGTACTTCGCAGACGGACTCGGAGACGATTCGTGGCTGAACGGAACGGGACTCGTCAACGTCACACATGTTTTCAAGCAAGTTACGACCTTCTCCGTGGAGCTCAATGTCACCGACTCGTCGAACAATAGCGCTTTCAAGAAGCACTCGGTCAAGATTGAGACGAGTCCGAGACCCAATGTCATGATCGATGGCGACATATACTACGAGCCAGCTGAGTTCACCGAAGGCAAGAGCGGCTATATCATCGTCAACCTGACCAACAAGGGTAGCGCGGTGGCGACCGGCGTCGTGGTGACCTTCTACATCGTGGATGAGGAGAGTGAGACGCGCATCGGCACCACGAGCAAGATCCTCAACGACTCCATCGAGGCCACGCAGATAGAGGTCGGCGGCAAAGTCCAGGTGAAGTTCGCATGGACTCCTGAGAACAGGGGCACGTACAAGATCAAGGTGAACGTGACCAGCACTGACCAGTTGGTTACGCACTCCAAGACTACAAGGGTCGACCAGGCGCTGGTCGTCAAGGAGGCTCCCTGGAAGAAAGCGGCTCTCTGGGGAGGCATCGCTGCGGTCATTATCCTGGTGCCACTGCTGCTCTACCTGAGGGGCAGATGGTCCAAACGCGAGCGCAAGGGTCCGAGAAGGGACAGGGGCCGCCTTGACAGCAAGGAGCGCCGGGAGAAGGACAAGCGGGAGAAGCAGGAGCGCCGGGAGAAGGACAAGCGGGAGAAGCAGGAGCGCAGGGATAAGGCGGCGAAGGAGAAGGAGAGCAACGGCTCCAAGGAATGAGCATCCCGCACGTACCCGAAACCCCTTCCGACAAACCTCTTTACCTTGATTTTGCCATAATCATCGTGGATGAGCCCGAGTTGGCGTTTGATTGACAGCGGCCCTTTGTCGCCACCCCATTCTGCGGCCATTGATGAGTCAATACTCGAGAGTCACGGGCTCGGCGACGTCCCAGACACCCTGCACTTCTACACGCGCTCGCAGCCGACAGTGTCCTTAGGCCAGTTCCAGAAAGCCGCGGAGGCGGTGGACCTCGAAGAGTGCGTCCGAAGAGGTGTGGCGATCGTCCGTCGGCGCTCCGGGGGCGGGTCGATTTACACAGATGGGGGACAGCTGATATTCGCGATCATAACTTCCGAATCGATTCTTGGGAGCACTCCCGCAGGAGCGTTCAAAGCCGTCTGTGGTGCCGTCGCGGAGTCCCTCCGGGGGCTGGGCGCGCATGCGGCCTATCGCCCGATGAACGATGTCGAGGTCAGGGGTAGGAAGGTCTCCGGAAGCGCTCAGCTGAGAAGGCACGGGTCCTTGCTCCACCACGGCACCGTCATCGTGGACACCGACTTGGAGACCATGGATGCGGTGTTGAAGGGCACAGCGACGCGCCCTTCGGCACGGGTAACGAGGCTATCCGATCTGCTGCATCCTGCGCCTGGTATGGATCAGGTCAAGGGCGCATTGACCTGCGGGTTTGGAAGGTTGTTCGAAGTCGAATTCGAGAGATCCCAACTGACGGAGCCAGAGTCAAAGACGGTCGAGAATTACGTCGCATCGTGCTATGGCAACGAAAGCTGGAACATGAGGCGGTGACGATCACATCTCCTCAGGAGCGTCTATCCCGAGACAGTCGAGCGCGTTCCTCAAGGTCCATCTGGCGGCCTCTACTAGAGCGAGCCTCGCCTCGATGACATCCCCCTCGGCCTTGAGCACCGGCACGTAGCGGTAGAACTGGTTGAACTGCGCCGCGAGGTCCTGTGTAAACGCCGCGAGTGCGTGCGGGCGCCTGGTCTCCGCGCATTCCCCTATGACCATGGGGAACGCGGCCACGAGCTTCAGCAGCTCTCGCTCGTGATGATTGACAAGCTTCCTTGCGCACGCATCGGCGGAGGCGGGCCCTGGTTTGGAATCTGCTTTCTTGAGTATCGAGCACGCCCGTGCGTGGGCGTACTGTAGGAACGGTGCGCTGCTGCCTTCGAAATTCAGCGCCTCCTCCCATTTGAAGACTATCTGCTTCTCGGCCTGTATTCTGGCGATATTGTACCTGAGCGCCCCCAATCCGACGGTTCTGGCGATTTCGCGCATGCGCTCCTCCGGAAGATCCGACCGTCGCTTGCGGACCTCCTCGTATGCCATGTCGACAGCCTCGTCCATGAGGTCGTCCAGCGTCACAACGGTCCCCTTCCTGGTCGACATTCTCCCCTCGGGCAACGACACGAACGCATAGAACACTATCTCGGGTCTCCTGTCGGAGCCTATGATGTTCAGCGCAGCAGCGAGCTGCTGCATGCCCAGTTTCTGGTCCTCACCTAGCACGTTGATGGCGACGTCCGACCTGGAGAACTTATCCAGGTGGTATGCGAGGTCGCGCGTCGTGTATAGCGATGTGCCGTCCGACCTAGTGAAAACCCATTTCGTGTCGCGTCCAGTGATGCCGAACGACTCGAGTTCGAGGTGTTGTGCCCCGTCCGATTCGTGACAGTATTCTGATTGCCTAAGCTTCGAGATGACCTTGTCGACGCTGCCGTTCTCGACGAACCTCGACTCCCAAGTGAAACCATCGATCCGTATGTTGATCCGTCGGAGGCTCTCCATCATGCCCTCAAGGACTGTCTCGCTGGTTTTCCTGTTCAGCTCTACCGATTCGGGGTCTCCGTGCTCCAACTTGTACAGTAGCGCGTTGACCTCCTCGAGCACCTTCGGATCCTCCTCGCATTTCTTGTGCGCCTCTCGATAATACGGAACGAATCTGTGGTCGCCTTTGCCTCCGTTCGGCGCGTCTCCTATGGTGAGATTCTTGACCCCCCAGGTCATTGTGGCCACCTGCCGTCCGACGTCGTTCACGTAGAACTCCGTCAAGACGTCGTACCCCGCGAGACGCATTATCCGCGCCAAGGTGTCCCCTATGATGGGGTTCCTCGCCCTCCCGATGTGCATCGGTCCGGTTGGGTTCACGCTCGTGTGCTCCAAGAGCACCTTCACACCTTTGGATGGACCTGAGCCGAAGCGCTCCCTCGCCGCAAGCGCTGTCGATATAGTGGCCTTGGCGAGCATATCGAACCTGACATGGAAATTGACGTATCCTCCTTTCGCCTCGACTCCATCGATCGTTCCATTCGGGGTTATCTTCGAGGCGATGTCTTCCGCGATCTTGTTGGGAGTCATCTTCAGAATCTTGGCTAGCGGGAAGCAAGGAAATCCAAGGTCGCCCATACCCTTCGGCGGCTTCTCCAGCACAATCTCCGTGTCGTCAACACCGACTTCAACGAGTGCGGCGCTGAGCGCACGCTCTGCTTCTCTGCGGAACACGGCGAACGGGTCGTGGTTCTCGATTTCCGTCATCAACTCACCCTGAATCTGAGTATCCCTGCGAGTCCGCCAAACGCCTTGACGAGGAGCCCTCCCTCCTCGGACTCGCCCGATATGAACTCTATTGCTGTGCTGTTGGCGTCCGCCAATTTGTGCAACTCCTCCACGAAATCGACGGAGGCCTGAGTCTCCATCAAAGCGCCGCACTTGTCACACTTGGCTACGTCAGGGGCCTCCTTGGCGAACAGGTCCTTGGTGTTTCCGCAGGAGGGGCAGAGCATGTCCAGCTTCTTCTTCCGCATGTCCTCCGAGACAAGCAGCGTGTCGACTGCCCCGATCATAAGCGCATGAGTGACCTGCTCCTCACCGTAAACCGCTAGGCCGCCGTCTGGCTTCCTTATCTCCTCGAATAGCTGCTGTATCAGGTCCTTCTCCCTCATTAGGTCCAGACCGCGGAGGGCTTCCCTGGCCTTCTCAACCAGCTCCTTGAGCCCGTACTCGTCCGTGTAGCCGGTGTCGAAGACGTCGATCACCTTCTGCTGCAACTCATGGTGAAGATACTCGCTCTTCACGAAGAACTCCTTGGTGGGGCCTGGCCCTCCGACGAGGATGCCCTTCATGCCCTTGTCCTCCAGGAACGAATCGTTGACTATCTCGGCTACCTTCTTGTAGTACTCGTGGGCAGCGACCTCTATGACCCTCTCGAACCTGCGGGCGGATTGGCCACCGCGGCCGTGCTTGCTGGGCACTAGTGACTGGAGGTTCTTGACCGGGACTATTCTCTTGCCGTTCAGCAAACCGACGGTCGCCTCACTCCTGTCTATGACTATCAATCCGTACCGATCCTTCTTCTCCAGCATGTCATGCAGAGGCTCGAGGTAGAACGACGAATCGCAGCGGTACATGAATGTCTGCACGGAGTCGGGCGGCTCCAGCACGAACTGCACCATGCTCGTCTGGTCGGCGCCGACCGACCGGTGACCGACGAAGAATACAAGGCCGTTCTCCGGCGATTGCTTGAATCCCTTCAGACGGGAGAGTATCGACGATATAGCGGCTTGGACGTTCTTGCGTGTGCTAGCCGACTTGATGTTGGACGATTGCGAGTACTCGTTCCTGAGGTAGGCCGCAACATCCGATATCTGTCTCGTCGGTGGTATGTAGAGCGATATGAGTTCCGTGCCCCTTCCGGAGAGTTCGCTTACCTCTTCGAGGCTTCTTCGGAACTCGTACTTCTGCAGGTCTGTCAGCTCGGTCATCTCAGAACCAGTCCGAAGCCTTTTGTAGTGGTTAGAGCGTTCGCCATTATAAAGGTTGACCACGATGGAACCAGTAGTCCTATCGCTGGGTGGCTCCGTTCTGATTACCGACGATGACGATGTCGCCTACATCAAGGAACTCGCGAGCGTGCTTGTGCAAGTCTCTTCGAAGCGAAAGCTACTAATCGTCACCGGCGGCGGCAGGATTGCCCGCCACTACATCCGCTCCGCAAGAGCGCTGGGCGCGCCGGAGAGCCTGTTGGATGAGATGGGCATAGCCGTCACCCGCTTGAATGCACGTCTTCTGAGCGTTGCGTTGGGAGAGCGATCGGCCAATGTGCCCCCTAACGATTACGATGAGGCGTTAGCCGCCTCGCAATCGCACGACATCGTGGTAATGGGAGGCGTGAGCCCGGGCATAACGACGGACGCCGTCTCCGCTATGTTGGCCGAGCGGGCGCACGCGCCCCTGCTGGTCAACGCAACCTCTGTCGACGGTGCCTACACGGCTGATCCGAAGATCGACCCGACTGCCAAGCGCATACCGAAGATGTCCTACGACGAACTCGTCTCGCTTGTGTCCGGGACTCCATCGGGCGCGGGTCCCAATATCGTTTTCGATCCCGTGGGTTCCGATGTTGTGCGCAGGGCGGGCATCATCCTGGCGATAGTCGATGGCAGGGACATTGCCAACCTGAGGTCGGCGCTTCTGAGCGAGGAGTTCAGAGGCACAGTGGTGAAATGAAGTCACAGCGGCTCGAAATCGTCGCTCCTGGCCTCATCGATGTCGAGAGAGGAGAATTGTTGCCGCAGCTCGCGATACTTGGCTTTGGGCATTCCCTTTCGATGGAAGTAGACGCGCTTGGCCTCGCCGCTCTTGTTCAGCATCTGGCCAATCATGGCATCGTCTAGCGAGTCGAGCGCGTAGTTGGCGGCCATGTGACCGACCGCTATCTTCGTCGAGAGCGCTAGGTCCGTGAATCTCGGAGCATAATGCCCCCCTCCGACGCAGACCGTGACCGGATATTCTCTGTCTTCTACTTCCATGATTGTCTTCGCAATCGCCGTAGCCGCGTCTTCGCGCGTCCAAAGCTCCTCGTGGCTACCGATTTCGATATAGAACGCAGGCCCATCGGTCAATGGACCGTGATGGGTCGTCTCGAACGAGACCTTGAAGTCGAGACCGATCGCATTCTTGACGAGTCCTCTCAGCGCTTCAGTCATCAGATGCGGCGACGATGGCGAGAGCGTGCCCTCTACTCCCCCAAAGTCTGCCTTGGAGTAGTTGCCTACGGGGTGGACAGTGAGTGTGGGTATCCTTGACTCCGAGCTATGTCGGGAGGCGAATATCGTCGTCGACACTTCCTTCCCGAGCTCCGAAACCACCTTACCATCAATGTGGTCCTCATCGAGGTGTATGCGATCCACAAGCACCATCAGAAAATCATCGGTCGCGAGGACTGGATGGCCGGCGAAGAATCCATCCTCGCTCCAATCGCGCATCTCGAGGAGCCTCTGCCTTATGTTCATGGATGCCGGATCCTCGGAAGACGTGACTATCAGCTTCACGCAACCCTGACGGCCTTTTTCGCATAACACTCTTTCCAAGCCCTGCATGCGGACCGAAAAGGCTTAATTGGAGCTGTCCTCTCAATCGTTGACGCGAACATGACGTTGAAGACGACTACCATCGGGAGCCTGTATCGTTTCAGGGAGGACCTGCAGGGGTCTATCGAGGAAGCGATAGCCTTCCAGAAATCTTTCGGGTTGGACATCATATCAGACGGTGAACAGCGGGCGGACATGGTCTCGTATTTCGCAGACTCCTTGACCGGGCTGGCCGTGGAGTCTGGAATGCCAGTCATAACCGGCAAGATCGAGCTGAAAACCGACCCGGCCGAGTTCTCGAAGGTGAAGGACCTCAGGTTCATACGTGAGAGTCTTCCAAAGGCGCCTGTGAAGATCGCCATAACCGGACCGACGACGCTCGGGATGACCTGCGGCAGCAGGAAGATGGGATCGCATTACAAAGGCCTCTCTGACTTCTCTCTATACGAGGACATGGCATCTGCGCTAGCTCCAATCGCCGCTGAGATCGCAGCCCTCGGAGGCTATGTCCAGATCGACGAGCCGTTCCTGTCGCAGGGATACAAGGATCTCAAGGAGCGCGTGGCGCTCCTGGACAGCATTGCCGCCGATGTCCCAGCGGGGCGCGCGAGCGTACACGTGTGTGGCAATGTAACGCGGTTTGGGGTCCTCGGCCACCTGATGGACCTGGACAACGTCTCCACGCTGAGTTTCGCCTTCTCGGGGAAGCAGGAGAGGCCGAACATCGAACTGCTCAAGCAGGGAATATTCGCGGGATCGGACAAGAAGCTCGGAGTCGGCTGCATCGCAGTAACCCCTCTCTCCGAGGCCGAGGTGGATTCGCCAGAGGCCGTTAGGAAAACGCTCCAGAAAGTCGTGGACCGCATAGGTCTCGATTCAATCGCCTACGCTCACCCAGATTGTGGTTTGAGGGCAACTGGCAAATCACTGGTTCCTATCATTCTCAGGAACCTCCGCGCTGGAGTGAGTCTGCTCGGTTAACCCTCCGCTGAGGGAGGACGGCGACCATGACGTCGAATCTGCTGAGTGTCAGCGAAGCGAGGATGAATGTCAACTACCTCGCCGCATTGGACTTCATCATCAGCCTAGGGTTCGGCCTCATCTTCCCGCTGTTCCCCGTCTACGCCGAGAACCTGGGGGCAAGCGCCTTCGAGATCGGCATCATATTCGCGGCGTTCGTGCTGACGAGGGCGATATTCTCGCCCTCCTTCGGGAACCTCTCAGATCGGATAGGCAGGAAAAGACTGATACTCATAGGGAGCTCGCTCTACGTCGTCTTCGCCGTCTGGTTCACCGTTCCGGAGACATGGATCGGCCTGGTCATTGTAAGGGGTTTCCAGGGCGTCGCCAGCGCGATGGTGTGGCCAGTCAGCGAGGCATTGGTCATCGATTCCACACCTGCGGGCGAGCGAGGGGCCGCCATGGGCAAGATAGTGATGTCCTCCAACCTGGGATTCGTCATCGGCCCGTTCGCTGGGGGAGGGTTGGTCATGCTGGCCCAGAGCACCCTGGGATTCTCGGAGATGGACAGCTATCGATTCCCGTTCTATTTCACTGCCATCCTGGCGGCTATCGCCACGCTGCTGGTATGGCGGTACGTGACGGATGCCCGGACACCGGATCCCGTGAAACGTAGCCTCAGCATCAGGGGCATGCTGAAGCCCGAAGGCCTTGAATCAGGGAAGCTGCGTGATATCAGGGTGCTGTACGTGAATGCGGCCATGGAGGGGTTCTCGTTCTCCAGCATCGGACCGCTCATGGCCCTCTTCCTGATGTTCAGGTTCGACCTTGGCGCCGAATGGATATCCATACTGATCGGCATAGCGATGGGGTTGGGCGCGATCGTGGCGTTCCCGTCCGGCAGGCTCTCTGATCGGTTGGGCAGGAAGAAGCTCTTCGTTGCTGGCGGGCTCATTGCGTTCACGGCGACCTTGCTTATACCCACGACCTGGTCTCTGGTAGTTATCGTGGCCCTGTTGGGCGCCCGCAGCATGGCCTTCCAGGTCGCCAGCCCCGCCCTTAGGGCGTTGCAGGCGGACATCGTCCCCGAGAATATGAGGGGAAAGCTCATCGGCGTTCTCGAGTCCATGTCTGCGATTGGCGCCGTCGTTGGCGCTCCCTTGGGCGGACTCATATTCGATCATTTCTACGGCAAGAATATAGGGTTCCCACTCGGTCTGGACGGCACTCTTGTGCCCTTCGCCATCTCTGGCGCGTTGGGTATAATGGCGGTGACCATGGTGCAGATCTACGTTCGAGAGACCGTCGTTGATGGCACGCCACGGAAAGAGAGATTGGCCAAGAAACGCTGAGCTACTGGCCGCTGCATGTGACAGTTGTTTTTATATACGGAAATCCTCGTTCGTTCTGCTGCATGGGTGGTTCACTAACAGTCTCCGAACGGATACTGTATCATCTGCAATCCTTCACCAAATACGAGGACAAGTACGAGGTGCCATTTCATTTGACACAGGACGGGATATCTCAGTCCTGTACCATATCGAGGGCGCATGCGGCCATCGAACTGAAGAAGCTTAAGGCGTCAGGGATGGTGGAGGAGCGACTGTCGCATGTCAGGAGAGGGAAGACCAGGAGGAAGGTCTACCTCCTGACGCACGACGGCAAAGCCCGTGCTTCGGCTATCCATCAGTACGTCATGGACAACGAGATCGACGCAATGGTGGACGCGGCGAAGGTCTCCGCTGATGCTTCCCCCGTTAGGGGAAGGAAGGCATATCGGTCATCGCCCCTGCCTTCTCTGAAGTATTTCTTCGGCAGAGAGCGGGAGTTGGACATGCTCGGTCGGGCACTACATGATCCGAACCGCAGGCTGCTTGTCGTCAAAGGCATTTCCGGCATTGGAAAGACCACGCTTGTGGTGAAGATGCTGTCGGAATCCTCGGAGCTGAGGATCTTCTGGTACGCCGTCAAGCCTTGGGACATGCCGAGGAACATTGCAGATTCCCTGGGTGCGTTCTTCTCAGAGAATGGCAGCAAGCGCCTCGAGGCCTACTTGGCTTCGGGGGCTTTCGAGCTGGGCGAGATCAGCTACCTCCTCAGGGAAACCCTGACCGAGAACGGCTACATATTCGCGTTTGACGATGCCGACGCTTCAGAGGAGATACAGGAATTCCTGCGGATGTTCCGACACAGTGGCGGCGCAAGCAAGATGATCGTCACAATCGAAACCGGCGCAAGCCTTTACGACAAGTCGGAGGTCGTTGCGAAGGGCGAAGTGACCGAACTCGAGCTGAGCGGTCTCGACATGGTCTCCGCAACGGAACTCTTGAAGGCAAGAGGCATTAGCAATCGCATAGGGAGGAGTCTTGTGAACATGGTGAACGGCCATCCGCTGTCGTTGGAGATGGTCACGGAATCCACTCCGAGGGAAGCTCGGTATCAGCTGTCCCGGTTCTTCGAAGAACGGTTCTACGAAGGGCTCCCGACGGAGCAGAAGTCGCTGCTACAGCTCGCATCAGTATTCCAGATGCCTTTCGCGGCGGAAGCAATCCCTCGCGGCCTCAGAGGGGTCAGGCGCGGATCGATGCTCAGGGAGGTCGTTCCTGGGAAGTTTGAGATTCACGCCTCGATACGTGATTTCGTTTATGGCCATATGACTCCCGAGGAGCGGCGAAGATGGCATAGCATTGCAGCCGACTACTATCTTCGATCGGACAACCCTCATGAACGCCTGCTGCACCTGCTGAAGTCAAGCAGGGGCTTGGAGGCCGAGATGCTCATGGCTCGCCTCGGTGAGGATTTGTTGGACGGCTGCAACGTCCTGAGTCTATGGCAGCAGCTTGAGGACTACGAGCCGTCAAGGCCAAGATACAGGCCCGGCGTGATGCTCATCCAGTCGAGGCTCGCCAGCCTGCTCGGCGACTACGATGCCGCATGGCGGATACTCGAGATGGTATCCAAGGAGGACGCTGATGGCCTTCGAGCCGAAGCCCTAATCGGGATGGGCATGATACTGAGCGGTCGCGGCGAGCTGAAGGAGGCATCGAGGTTGTTGACGGACGCTTTGTCCCAGGTGGGGGATTCTCCGCAGCTGAGGGCGAAGGCACTCAGGGGCCTCGGCGTAATCGAGTTCAAGATGGGCGACCACGCAAAGGCCGAGGACCTGCTTAGTCGAAGCGCACAAGATTCCTTGTCGGCGATGGATCAGAAGGGCATGCTCAAGGCGCATCTTGAGCTGGGAGACGTCCTCATTGGGCGGGGAGAACACGAAAAGGCGATCGAGCACTTCTTGAAGTGCGCCGCAGGCTTCGGCCCAGTCGACCTCGCGAGCGCGTACGCGAAGATGGGCGACGCAAGCGTCCACCTGGAAAGGGTCGACGATGCGCGGTCTTATCTGGAGAATGCCGTCCGTCTGTCTATGGATACTGGACAGCCGCGAATGAGGGCGGACGTCCTGATGTCCTTGGCGGATGTGCTCGTCAAGTCGGGGAACAAATCGGATGCGAGGGAGAAGTGTTTCGAGGCTCTCGAGGTGTTCGCGGAACTCGAGGACTCGTTGGGCGTGTCGTCCGCCTACTCGAAGCTCGGAGCGATTGAGCGGTTGTCTGGAAACCTGGAGCAGAGTGAGGAGTATCACGCCGAGAGCATAAAGGCTCTCGAGGGCACAGGAGCTCAAAGGGCACTTGCCGAGAAGAAAGTGGAGTTTGGCGTATTCCTCACAGAGCGCGGGGAGCATGAGCGCGCGGCCGGTTTGCTTCGGGAGTCAATCGCCCTCTCTGAGTCGATATCCGCAGATGACATCGCCTCAAGGGCAGGCGCCGAGCTTCGAAAGGTCGCCAGATTGGACTGATAGAGGCGGCTCCTTCAGACCTGCGGCATCTTTTTCAGCCAATCGATGTCGGAGATATATATGTCCCTGATATCGTTGAGGCCCCAGACTGGCATCGCCAGCCGTTCCAGCCCGAAGCCCCAAGCCAGCACGGGCGCATGCACGCCAAGCGGCTCCGTGACCTCAGGCCTGAATATGCCCGCCCCACCAAGTTCCATCCATTGATCGTTGAAGAATATCTCCACGTCCAGAGACGGTTCCGTATATGGGTAGTACGATGGCCTGATCCGTATCTTGGGTATGTCCATCCGCCTGTAGAACTCCTTCAGGAGCGTGCAGAGCATGCCGAAGTTGGCGTCCTCTTCGCACACGATTCCCTCGATCTGGACGAATTCCGGAAGGTGCGTCGAATCCATGGCTTCGTTCCTGAAGACCCTGCCTATTGAGAAGACCTTGAACGGCAACTTGGGATCCTCCGCTATCCTGCGGATAGTGTTCACGGTGGTGTGCGTCCGCAGAAGTGTCCTCTGAGCCTCCTCAAGACTCCAGGCGTATCTCCAGCCCAACGAGCCGGTCTTCCAACCATTCTCGTGCACCTGCCTTACGATGTCCACTAACTCAGCATCGTTTGAAAGATCGACCTTGTCGGGGTTGGACAGATAGAATGTGTCCTGCAATTCCCTGGCGGGATGGTCTTGCGCTGTGAACAGGACGTCCATGTTCCAGAAGGCACTCTCGAAATAGTCGCCGGTGATCTCGGAAAATCCCATGTTGAGGAAGGCGTTCCTGATTTTCTCGATCAGAAGCGTAATCGGATGTCTCCTGCCTCCATAGATCACGGGGGCGAACGCCTTCACGTCGTACCTCCGAATCTCGACGTCCCGCCATCCGCCGGAGGCTATCAGCTCGGGGGTCAGCTGCCCTATTTCCTCCTTTATATCGATGTCGAGGGCGGCTATCTTGGAGCCGCTCTCGGTCAGGGCCAACCGTCTCTCCGTCACCAGCCTCTCCGAGAGGAAATCCTTTCTCTGCTTGAGCTGGCCGATTGCGTCCATATCGACATCTTCCTCCATGAGGTCGCCGTCTATGAGCTGCTTGATCAGTCGCTCGTCTTCGCCCTCGGTGTCGAGCGCGTCTCGCCCCTTCTGGGTCACAATGACGATGGTGTCGCTGCCCTCCTTAGAGAATTCCCCCCATCCCTTCTTTCGTATCCATCCAAGGGCTATCTGCAGCTCTGATGGTTTGAATGTGTCCGAGCCCTTCAGCTGCGATGTCGTCGCCTTGCCATTGAACACTGTAAGAATGGTTCGGGTCACCGTCTTCTCTGGGAGCTCCTTCCGGGCGTTCTCCGAGCTCTTGAGAGAGTACTTCCTGGTAATCTTCTCCTCTATCGTAATAAGCCCCTTTGCCTGCAGCCAAGAGGCAGCGTTCATGACCTCAACCAGCTGGTTCAGCCCCGCCTCGGTCAGTACCTCCTCGGGTGTGGGACAGTCCAGCTCACGAAGTGCGATGATCACCTTCTTCTCCAGGAAGCTCAGCCGATCTATGATATCGTGTTCGGTCATGCGCGGGCCTCATTGGACGTGCGGCTTATTTACTTTTTCCACTGGCGTGCGGTTCATCAGTAGTCTATCTCGTCGGCCGGTGGCTTAACATCGAAGACTGGTGAGCCGTCATACGCGTCCAACCCCTTGACCGTCACGATGTTGCCCTTAACGCTGATCAGCTCTACTCTAGTCAACCCTATTCTGTTCGGCCTCTTGGGCGACCGAGATGCGAACACCCCGACCAGAGGCTTCGTGGGGTCGTGCATCGGGTGAACTTTCATCGCCACCTTCCGCTTCCTGTGAAAACCGAATATGACCAAGACATGGTCGAATTTATTGAGCTTATAGAGCCCCTCGACATACTCCCTCTCGAAGACGAGTTTCGACTCCACACTCGACCAGTCGTCGACATCCTCCGTGACGTCGTTCGCGACAGTCGCGATACGTCTGATTATCAACGAACCTCCACCTCTCGTGATAGAGAGGGTCGAGCTCTTTAATGAGCGTTTGGCCTATCAGTCGCGGATCAAGAAGTCGTTTACCTTGTCCTTGGCTTTCTCACGCTCGAGCTGATGGTGCTCGAGGAACTTCCAGATCTTCTCGAACAGCCGTGCTTTGCACTCACCACAGAGAATCTTGCCGGACTTGCAGTCAGCATGCAGCTGTGCCAACTTCGTATCGTCCGGCTCGAAATGATATAGATTATACTGGTAGACCGCACAGATCTCGGGGTCCCCGCCTTCCTTCCTCTGCTCATCTACGGACACTCTGCCACCCGTGAAGGCGTTCATGACCTTTTTCTTGGCAGTCTTCTCATCATCGGTCATGAATATCGTGTCATTCATCTTAGTCGAAGTCGACATCTTCTCGGAGCCTCCGAGGGATGGCATCAACTTGGCGTGCACAAGCGCTGGCTTGTAGAATCCAAGCCCCTCGGCAATGTCCCTGGTCACCCTGAAGTGGGGATCTTGGTCTATCCCGCAGGGTATCAGACAAGGGACGTTCCTCCCTTGGGCGATTGATTCCAGGAAGCATGGCACCGTCTGTATACTCGTGAAGAATATGCTGCCTATGTTGTTTGAGTTGTCGAATCCGAACACCGCTCTGATGGTTGAGAAGTTGATCTTCTTGGCCGCCCTGACAGCAGTGGGATACATCGTTCCGATGTATTCGGTGTCCAAGAATATGTTCGTGAGGTCGGGGTCGAACCCGAGCGCGATTATGTCAAGGGCGTTGTCATAAGCCCACTTCTTTGCCTCCTCGAGAGAGAGGTGATCGTAAAACATGAATTTCTCGTCATCCGTAAGCTGGAACCATAGCTTGGCCTTGAAGGTGTCTTGGAGGTACTTGGCGAACATCCAAGGCATTGTGTGACCGATATGGACCGGTCCAGATGGCCCTCTGCCTGTGTAAAGAGTGAATCCTGTCCCCTTCTCATACTCGCTCAGAATCCAGTCTAAATCCCTGTGCGAGTAGAAGATGCCCCTTCGGAGCATCGGGTGAATCGGCCCGTGGCGTGCGAAGCGCTCCATCAGTGAATCGTCAATCTTCTTTGTTCCGAACCTCTCGACTAGTTCGTCGTAGTCGATGTCGCCCGAGACGCTGTAAGGCGTGACCTCGAATTCTTCGTTCATTGAGCCACTGTCCAGGGTTAAACGATTCCATACTATATTCTTTCTCTCGATTCGAGGGTTTCGGAAAGGTATAAAGGCGAAGAATCGTGTCTAGCGGAGCTGACGACTAAGCGGCTGGGCCATTATGAGACCTCGCTCCATCATCACAGCGGCAATGGCTGCCTTCCTGTTATGTGTGTGCGCTCACTCGAGCGCATTAGCTGAAGGGGACGAATGGTCAAGCCAGGAAAGATGGACCTTCACAATAGACACCGTAATCGAGGAGGTGCCCGTGTCGGGAACCATGACTTATGACCGGGTCGGCGAAGAGGCGTTGTCCGTGGGGGACACCAGCTACCAAGTGGATGTCTTCCGAATCACTGGTTCCTTTGATGGCGTCTCATTACCGCTGGGCGTGGGATCCTCAGCGTCAGGGGTGTACGATGGGTACATCTATCAGACGATAGGGACCCCAGCGGTCGTAATGAGGGAAATGACGACCATAGTCAACATCACCAGCTACTCGGGAACTCTGCAATTGGCCGAGCAAGTACAGATGATCGAGACAATCTGCTACCTGCCGCCGTTCATGTCGGGCTTCGCCCCTCTGTCGGTCGAGCAAGATGACAGATGGAACGAGACCGTCGAAGTCATTCAGGTCATATCGTTCCACAACGGAACCGCTTCCCTCGACGACGAGACGGTTGTTGCCACGCGAATGGAATTCTCGGTGGATTCCGTCGATGAGCCGGTTGAGACAGAAGCTGGTGTTTTTGAATGCATCCGGCTCTTCGTCTCTCAGGATTCCACCGCGGAGATAATCTGGTACTCGTCCGATGTTTGCATGTCGGTCAGAACAGAGCGATATGACAATAGTTCAGCTGAACCGGTATTCGTGGCGGAGCTGTCATCCTATCAGTCGTATGACGATTCGGATCACTCTATGCTTCTGTTGGTTGCAGTTGGCGTCGTTGTTTCCGCCACGGCTCTAGCGATTACGGGAATCATCGCGATGAAGCGTTCCAGCGAATCATCCGTTCGCTCGGAAAAGACCATAGATGAGTCTCCCCGTTCGGGCGAGGAGGGAGCCCGCCAAAACGATTCACCTAATAATGGTGGGCGACAATGAGGGACAGCGGTGAGTGATATGCCTCGGATCTCTAGGAAGGTCTCGGAATCAAAGACCGTCGTAGCAGGAGTGATGATGCCTCAAGATGCGAACCTTGCGGGAAACGTGTTCGGCGGCACTATACTGAAGATGGTAGACGAGATAGCCTATGTCGTCGCAACGAGACACACGAGGACGAACATCGTTACAGTTACACTAGATCGCATGACCTTCCATTCGCCAGTTCATATCGGCGACCTTCTGACGCTGAAAGCGAGTGTCAACGCCGTCTGGAGATCGTCGATGGAGATAGGAGTGAGGGTGGAAGCCGAGGACCCAAGAACGGGAGAAATCCGTCATACTGGGTCGTCATACCTGACGGTCGTTGCCCTCGACACCTTGGGAAAGCCTTGCGAGGCCCCCGAGCTAGTCCTCGAGACCTCGGATGATCATATAAGGAATCAGGAAGCTGGGAGAAGGCGCGCGCGGAGGCTCGAGGAGAAAGCAGTCGAGCGATCCATATCAGAAGAGAGGTGACCAATCATTGGTTGCCAAGGAGCTTATCAACCTTTCTTGGCAAGCATGACAGTGGTTTTATACGTGCACTAGGTTCACTGGTCCGCGGGAGGATAAGTTGGCAAAAGCCGTCTTCAACCCATTGACCAGTGAGCAAGAGAATGTCGTTCACGAGACCTCCATTCGGATTCTGGAGAAGGTCGGCATAAAAGTGACTAGCAAGCCGGTTCTGGGGATTCTGAAAGACCACGGTGCGGAAGTAGACGAGAGACGCGAGGTGGCGAGGATACCCGAATCGCTCGTCACGGAATCCTTGGCCAAAGCACCAAAGGAGTTCTTGATGTGCGGTCGAGAGAAGAGATATGACCTCCGACTTCCCGCTGATCATCCCCAAGGAGTCAATGACGGTCAGCCTACGTACATGTGGGACATTGACAAGCAGATCAAGCGGCCATCTACTGCAAGCGACCTGGTCGACATTGCAGTAGTCTGCGATGCTATGCCAGAGGTCGAGCTCTTCTGGCCAGAGGTTGTGGCGACAGATCTTCCACCGGAGGTTTCGAACTGCCACGAATTCGTCGCGTCGCTGTTCTTCACGGGAAAGCATGTGCAACACGGTGCCGGCAACCCGAAGGATACCAGGTTCCTGATAGACGCCGCTGCGGCGATCGTCGGCTCGGAGAAGGAGCTTGCGCGCAGAACGATCATTTCAATCACGCATACTCCGATGACTCCGCTTAGGTACGAAGCTGGCGATGTCGATGCGGTGATTGAATTCGCCAGAGCAGGTCTTCCGGTCGTTCATCTTTCCATGGCGATATCAGGGTCCGTCGCTCCTGTGTCACTCGTTGGTACAACTACCCTCGTAAACGCGGAGAATCTCGCGGGCGCGGTCATATCCGAGCTCGCTGCCCCTGGCGCCCCAATCCTCTACAGTTCGGAATCAGGGCCCATGGACATGAGGACCGGTGTGTTCCTTTCCGGGTCGACTGAAGGAGCTCTAATAAACGCCGCTGGATGCCAGATGGCACGCAGATACAGGCTGCCATCGCAAGTCGGAGGAATAGCCGCTTCAGGATGCCGACCTGGTTTCGAGGTCGGCTACCAGAAGGCGATAAGTGGGTTGATACCCGCTATGGCTGGTGCGGACCAGGTGGTCGGAATTGGAGGCTTCGAGCGCTCCGGATGCGAGTCACTCGAGCAGATCGTCATGGACTGTGAACTGTGGCGGAACACGATCAGGGCTTGGAGAGGCATCGACGTCAACGACGCAACGCTCGCTTATGATGCTATCGCAAGAGTCGGTCCCGGTGGTTACTTCATGAAGGATTCACACACGCTGAAGCACTTCAGGAGCGAGAACCTGCTGCCCAAGATAGCCATGTTGCCAGCTGAGCCGGGAAGCGTTGGCGAACCTATGAGAGTGGCCGCTAGTAAGGAGGCGAAGCGGTTGCTTAAGGAACACAGATGCGCTGAGCTGGAGGCTGATGTGAAGAAGGAAATCCTATCCTTGCTCGCGAAGTACGATGAGAGTCTCATTAAGAAGGCAGTGCCGACGGATTACCTGGACAGATAGAGGTGCAAACGGGCCAAAATCGAACATGACGAACGCGACAGACAGACGGGCGCCTCTCAAAACTTAAGTTCCAGGTCAGACCTTAACCCTCTATGTCCGATGTTCCTGGCTTTGGCAGCGGCAAGGCGTATCCTCGGTCGTTGGTCAGAGCTGCGAAAGCTGCGGTGGAAGATGTCCTCGCAGCGAAGCGTGGAGAACGGTTTCTGATTATCTCGAATCCAAACCCGGAGACGCGTGACATCGCAATGTCATTGTTCGACGCGGCTCTGCAAGCGAAAGCGGTCCCAGTGCTTGTGTTCCAGGGAGAGAAAGGACAGTTCGACTACACGGAGGAGGAGATTGTCAAGGCTCTATCCGCAGAGCCGCAAATAGTCCTCTCAATCAGCAAGGATAGGCTCGGGATGGACAGGTTCGGCCTAAAACACGGGTACAAGGGGAAGCGACGCTATGACAACCTCTTCGACATGCTTTATTCCGAGGGCAAGATGAGAGCATTCTGGTCACCGGGAATCACCATCGACACATTTTCCAGAACTGTGCCAATAGACTACTCCGTCCTGAGGAATGATTGCAGGCGCACGTTAAGGGCAATGAGCAAGGCTAAATCCATAAGAGTGACATCCCCCGCAGGGACGGACATTACAGTCGGCGTGAAAGGCCGTGTTCCCAAGTCAGACGATGGCGATTTCAGACACCCTGGAAGTGCGGGCAACGTACCTTCAGGAGAGGTCTACGTGTCGCCTGCGATTGGCTCCACGAACGGAGTTATAGCCTTCGACGGATCGATGGCATTGAACGAGGGAGAGGTCGTCATCCGCAGGCCGATTGTCGTAGAGGTGAAGGACGGTTTCATCAAGTCGGTTTCAGGAGCCTCGGAGGCGGATCAGTTGAAGAAATCAATCCGCTCCGGTGAGGTGAATGCTCGGAGCATGGGTAAAAAGGGAGAGATCAAGCCATCCGAGGCGGAGAATTATCGCAGGAACGCCAGGGCAATCGGGGAACTCGGCATTGGCCTCAACCGGAAGGCGAAGATTGTGGCGAACATGCTCGAGGACGAGAAGGTGTACGGAACCTGTCACTTCGCTATCGGCAGCAACTATGACGGAGACGCAGACGCTTTGATACACCTCGATGGCCTCGTGAAATCGCCCACCATCGCCATTTTTGACGGTGCAACGCGCAGAGAGAAGCAATTGATGGTCGACGGTAGACTCGTTTGGAATTGACTCAAGTTATTTGTGCGATATCGTCTCTTCCCTTGCCAATGGAGGAGATGATTAGACCATTCGATTTCGACGGAGACAGATTCGATAGGTCTCGCCGGATAGATTGGTTGGATGTGAATGCAATCAGCCAGACGAAGGTACTCATGGTCGGGGCCGGTGCTCTTGGCAACGAAGCCGGCAAGAATCTCGCTCTTTCGGGCTTTCGAAATATAACTGTTGTGGATATGGACACCGTGGCTGTGTCGAACCTTAGCAGGTGTCTGTTCTTCAGGGAGAGTGACGCCGCGGATGAGCGTTTCAAGGCGGAATTGGTCGCCGATGGAATCAACGGCCTCGCAGGGGGGCGTTCAGCCAGGGCGGTCACGGCTCCGATTGAGGAAGCAGCGTCAGACCTTTTCAGGGGCTCCGATGTCGTCCTCGGATGTCTCGACAATGTTCTTGCGCGAACCCACGTAAACGGGCAATCTTACCGCGCCGGAAAGCTTTACGTTGACGGTGGAATGGAGGGGCTGACCGGCAGGGTAATGGTGGTCAGGCCACCCGATGGCGCATGCCTCCAGTGTGGAATGAACAAGTCTCACGCTAAGGTTGCTAGCCTGAGATTCAGCTGTACTGGTGTTGAGACGGTCTTTCACGAGCCCAGGTTGGCAGCGGAGATAACGACCACCAGTGTTCTTGCCGCCATCATGGTTCGTGAGATTGCCAAGCACACGTCTGGAAGGGATGACCTTATGCTGTCGAATATGTTGTATTACGACGGGAAACAAAATCGTATGGAGGAGTTGGAAATTTCTCGAAACCCAGACTGCTTGGTGCATCACAATTGACCGGCTACAGGTATCCGAAATCGTTAAGGCTGCAACGGTTGTCACGATTCTGGTGGTTCCCCTGCCCTTCAGGATAAAGGTCAAGAACGCAGAGAGCGGCGCGACTGTGGAAATGGAACTCGAAAATGATAACACCATCGACGAGGTGATTGAGAGCGCGGCAACGTTCTGGAACAAGGAGATGGGGGCATACGTTGTCAGGAAAGGGAAGAAGGTGCTCAGGGGGACAATGGCTCTAGCTGATGCCGGAGTGAGAGAAGATGACATGCTTGAGCTGGTTCCAGACCCAGAGGGCGGATAGTTGACAACAATCCTGCCCGTCAACATACTGCGCATCCGTCTCAAGAACGAGATAGAAATATGTCGACGCGAACTCACCCATCACATTTCGATATCAGACTGCACGCTCACCTCCTTCCCAATCCTGATTCACGTCACCTTCATGCGAGTACCAGGGCCATCATGGGAAGATGGCAGATTCGTTCATAGACACGTTCACAGGATGGCTGTGTTGATTACAGATGAGTACCCAGCTGAGAAACCTATAGTCAAGTGGAGGACGCCGATCTTTCACCCGAACATAATGTCACCCGAAGACGGAGGCTACGTGTGCACCAGACTCCTCGAGTGCTGGGACTTCAACTCGACCCTATTGGAATTCTTCAAAGGCATAGAGTGGCTATTGGCAAACCCGAATCCGAGGAATCCGTTTGGCAGCGACACCTGCACTAGGGCGGCTGCCCATTTCAACAGAGTGGGATACACTCCGCCTCTGTCCTTGGACCGAGGCGAAGGCAGTATACGAATAATCGGTGAGGTCAATGGGGAGACCTAGGATTGTCGGTGAAATCAGAAAGCCCGTGCTAGAGCTCATGCCCCCTTCGGCAACAAGACCTCATGCATGGCTGTCGCCCGACGCTGCCAAGCGTTACAAGGCGACCTGTGCCACTCGTGAGACGTTCGACGTATACCTATCCTCATTAGCTGAAAACAAGATACTTGAGCAGTCCATGAACGCCGCCCCCAAAATGCTCGAGGTCATGGGGCTTCTACTCGGAGAGGTTCGGTCATGGAAAGGGGAGATCTATACGATTGTGAGAGATGTCGGCACGACTGATTTGAAGAACTCCCCTGCAAAGGTAAAGTTCGACCCCGAGGCTTTGCCGAGGCTCTTTGCAGACCTCGACAGGGCGGATTTCGACTATGTCGTGGTTGGATGGTATCACTCACATCCTGGCCACACATGCTTCCTATCGAGGACCGACATGCGAACTCAGAAGGCAATGTTCAGTCAATCGTTTCATTGTGCCATCGTAATAGACCCCTTGAACAGAGAGATTGAGGCATTCAAGTTGCGAGGGGACGGTTACATCGGGGTGCCATTCACCATCGTTGATGGTGGGTTCCCGCGTATGAGGCGGCTCAGGACGCTTGGAGGTGGCCAGGTCGGTCAAGCTCTCCAATGAGAGTCGCCCTATGCTGGAAAAGCTTATCCGACAGCCAGTACCATACATGAGTCGGGAGGAAGAGAGTGAGCGGTACCGTCCCGAAGAGACTCTTCGTGGCATTTGCGTGTCTGGCAATGACGACAACGGCCTTCTCTGAATTCGCAGCTAGCGGTTCCGAAGAGTACACGCTGTTTGTGAGCGTCGACGATGCGAAGGTCAGTATAGTATCTGGTAATTTCACCGTCAGGATAACGCGCGATTGGCCCCGGGTCATCTTCTGGCACGAAATCGATCCCTTCAGTCCCACATTTGAAGTCAGCTTCCCGCGGATACACGCGCACAATGATAGCGATGGAGATGGCTTGTTCGATGCGGAGGAGGCCGTTCTCACAGCGTTTTTGGACTCGAACCATGTGGAGTGGAACATGACCCCTATCGACCAAGGCTACAACAGCCAATCTGGCGAACATGCATCGTTCAGCATGCGGTCTGAGTTGAACGCCTATCTCGTCGCCGAGAACGAGACACTCGTGATGTCAAACTGGGCCCTTCTCTCATTTTGGTTCTCGATCACAGAGAATCCCGTTGAATACTCGAACTCGAAGGGGGTGTATGTGGTCGGCGGAGGCACCCAGCTCAGGATGAACTTCTCTCTCGTCGTCAACGAATGTATCGACGTCGAGAGTTTCGTTCTCGAGCAGTTCTTGCAGGGTGGTGCATCCACCAACATGTTCGAGCTGCTGGAATCAGATGGCAACAACGATACCGAAACGACGGTGATTTCCGGAACCATCGATGAGAGGAAGTTCGAGAATGGATATCCGCACGAGTTCAGAGCAACGCCAAACCCCGTGCAGGAGATACTGTTCGCTAAGGAGGATGGCGTGACCCAGGCGTTCTACCGCTGGGGTTCAGAGGTTCTCGTGGATCAGGGTGACAATAGCACGGCGGTTGACATCGATTCGTCCTACTTCACAACGGGCAACGGCATGATGCTACATTCGATCATCGCCATCGACAACTGCACGAATCAGATTGATTTCGAATCGAGCACTGGAATATTTGAGTCAGGATTCATTGGTGGCGTCCGCGATTGGATCCGAGAGTATTCCGAATTGGTGGTGTTGATTGGCGTGGTGACGGTGTCACTGGTGATTGTCGCTATGGTCATGAGGCGGAGGCGAAAGCGGTCGGGCGTGAGTGAGGCAGCACCGGTCGAAGAGCTAGATTGACGAGTTCTGCTACACCCAGATTGCGTGCCTCTTGCGCATAGACCCTTCGCTCCGCCCTAGCTTTTCCATCATCTGGGCGACTATGCTGTCGAGGTAGACCAGAGTGGCGTCCTCGAACAATGTGCCGAGTGGAGCCAGCCTCTTGCGCTCCTCATCCATCTTCGGCTTGATCCGAATCACGAGATTCGATGCCGCCGCAAGTTTCGAGTTATCATTCGACGTGATGCTCGCTACTCTGGCGCCAACCCTTCTCACGATGTTTGCCGTTTGGACACAAGACATCGTGTCCCCGGTGTGGGACACAATCACCACCAGGTGGCCTTCTTCGACAATCGGGGTGATGGTCTCACCCACGAAGTAGACCTCCAGTCCCATCTGGACGAGCCTTATCGCGAAAGCCTTGGCGATGAGGCCTGAACGTCCGACACCGTAGATGAAAATCCTAGGAGCCGAGATAATCATGTCTACGAATTCATCCGTTCCCGGCAGGTCGTTATCCAGGGTTCTTCGGATGTTCTCTATGATGTAGTCAGTGCTCTCCTTCATTTCGACCCAGCTTTGTTCTTCTTGGAGTTCCCTTTGATCTCCCTTGAGACCTTCTTTGCCAAAACACGTTCTAGTATCACTTTCATGTACATCGCGTCGTGTTCAAGCAAAGGTGAACTCGAGATAATCGTGATTGGCTGGTTCCTGTCAACCAAGGCCTCAGCGAGAGGTTCGAATCTCAGGTCGCCCTTCTTGATTGATGTGAATCGCTTCTCGTTTCCGCTCTCGTGTTCCACGCCGGAGAAATGCGCGTACATATCCCCGCTCGTACCGCTTTCCAATCCGTCTAGGAGCTTATCGAAATCCTTTGGCTCACGAAGGGAGCCACCTTCTCGCGAGTGATAGTGAGCGAAGTTTACGACTGGCACAAGCTCTTTGGTGTCCTTGCACAGCCTCGACACCTCGCTCTGCGACCCGAATACCTCCTGTCTGCCGCTGAGCTCCAGCCCTATCGGCGTCTTGATTCCGTTCTTCTTGTACCACTTTGCGAGCTCAGTCAGCCGTTCCTTTGCCCGCTTGAAGGCAGTCCGTGGGGTGACATCGCCGTAGAGTCCGATGTGCGTGACAACCATCTTCGCACCGAGCTCGTTCGCTATAATTCCGGCCCACCTGATTGAGTCCATGCTCTTGAAGCAAAGTTCCCCTTCACCAATTACATCCATGTAGTAGGGGGTGTGTATGGCGAGTTGCACATCCAACTCCTCCGCCATTCCCTTGAGGCTCCTGAGTTCGGAATAACTCCTCGAAATGCCGCTCGAAAGAACGACAAGTGTGTCGCCCGTTTTGACCGGTTCGTCGAGGTGGGATATCGTTTCTTCCTTGGCGCCCTTCCTCCGTATGATCTCAATGACCATGTCCGTTGTGAGTTCCCTTGGTGTCTGTCCGATCTCTTCTGGTTCGGCAGATCTCTCCTGGACATTCGCTCTGACGAGCTGTCCTTCCATCGCTGTAAGACCGAGATTGTGAACGTCTTCAATCCCATCCCTGAGAGTCCTGCCCTTACAGGATAGCGGTATACCGGCTGGTCCAAAACGAATCATATTCTCCAATAGCTCCCGGATGGTCTGGAGTCATCGAGTATTGCATAAGCCATATATATCTTCTGTTGACTTGGCCGCTTAGACTGGAGCGATCCTTGAATTTGAGCTAAACGATGAAGAACAAAGCGGTCCTCAACCGCGCGCCAGGCGAACTGGCCAGTCTGTTGGATTCATCCAAAGCTTTATAAACGGAACGCACATTAAGTCGCCTGCTCCATGATGTCGGAGGAGTCAGAAATGGGAAGAAGAAGCTATAAAACGAACCCCCACCTCTTGACCCTGATACAGCATCTGAAGGATGCTGGCAGGACGAACGAGGCATGTGTCTGGCGAGACATCGCGTTGAGGCTTGAAGGCCCTGCAAGCACCTGGGCCGAGGTCAACGTAAGCAAGCTGGACATGTATGCCAACGATAACGAAGTCATCGTCGTCCCAGGTACACTGTTGGGTGCGGGTGAGATCAAGAAGAAGGTGACCGTGGCCGCGTTTCGCGCATCGAGTCAGGCTAGGCAGAAGATTTCGAGCGCAGGAGGCCAGAGCATTTCGATTGAGGAGCTCATTGCTGAGAATCCAAAGGGCTCCAAAGTAAGGATTATGGGGTGATGATCTGGCAGTAATCGATGCACAGGAGCAGGTTCTGGGCAGATTGTGTACCCAGGTGGCTAAACGGTTGATTGAAGGTGAGGAGATCACCATCGTGAATGCGGAGAAGGTCAGGATTTCCGGGAACAGGTCCCAGATAATCGCCCACTACAAGCAGAGATGGGCCCGAGGTAAGAATTTCAGCGGGCCGAAGTATCCTCGCGCCGCAGATATGATATTCAAGCGCACAGTCAGGGGCATGCTCGAATACCGAAAACCGTCCGGGAAAGAGGCCTACCGGCGCCTGAAGGTGTATGTAGGTGTCCCACGAGAGCTGGAGAATCTCGAGGCAGAAGCCCCGAGCATTGCCAAGAAGGCACCTGCCAGGTCTATGTATCTCGGCGAGGTTTCGAAAGAGCTCGGCTCTGGGAGGTTGTAATCACATGAAGGTAGTTGTCGTCAGCGGCAAGAGAAAGAGCGCTGTCGCCCGTGCGACAGTCAGAAAAGGACGCGGTTTGATTCGCGTGAACAGCGTTCCGATCGAGATTTACGAGCCGTACCTGGCGCGAGTGAAGATAATGGAGCCCCTGACATTGGCGGGAGACAAGGCTTCTAAGGTCGACATTGACATCAATGTCAGCGGTGGAGGCTTTATGGGCCAAGCGTCCGCTACAAGGACCGCTATCGCCAAGGGGCTGGTGCAGTTCCTTGGTGACGAGAGACTCCAAGAGAAGTTCGTCAAGTACGACAGGGCACTCATGGTGTCCGACCCGAGGAGGAAGCTTCCTAAGAAGCCGCTCGGAAGAGGAGCCAGGAAGAAGCGTCAGAAATCGTACAGGTGATTGAATTGATCATACCAGTTCGATGCTTCACATGCGGCAAGGTCATAGGCAGCGCTTTCGAGGAATTCGTCCGGAAGACAGGCATGGGGGAATCCCCCAAGGAAGTGCTCGATGCCCTCCACGTCGAGAGATACTGCTGCAGGAGAATGATTCTGACGCATGCAGACCTGATTGACGAGGTAGCGCCCTACTAGCGGTGCCTCGCAAACCCATTCCTTTTCGGGCCCGTGGGGTAGCTTGGAATCCTTCCAGCTTGGGGTGCTGGTGACTCGCGTTCAAATCGCGACGGGCCCACCATTCTGCCATTGGTGGGTTCACAGTCCGCTGGATATGCGCCAGGCGACTCTCAGCGCTTGGACTGTCTCTGGCACGTCATGTGCTCGAACGATGTCCGCTCCGTTAGATGCCGCTACCATGGCCGCTGCAATCGAGCCTCCGAGTCTGTCCTCGACAGACCTTCCTGTGATGCTTCCGATGAATGATTTCCGAGAGACCCCAACCACGACGGGCTTCCCGAGAGACTTCATCTCCCCCAATCTGGCCAGTATTTCTATGTTGTGATCAACAGTCTTTCCGAAGCCTATCCCTGGGTCCACCATTATGCGCTTTGGGTCGATGCCGTCCTTCTCCGCATCCTCAATTCTTACCTTCAAGTGTTCGATTATGTCAACGACGACATCCTCATAAATCGGGGAGTCCTGCATCGTTCTGGGCTCTCCTAGCATATGCATGATGATGACTGATGCCCCGTGTTCAGCGACTATCGTCCTCATTTCGGAGCTCCTGAGGCCTGAGACATCGTTCACAATCGTCGCGCCGGCTCTCAAGGCGGCGTCTGCGACTGTGGGCTTCATCGTGTCAATGGAAACCTTTCCCGGGTGGATGGCCGAGAGTTTCGTAACTACTCCCAAGACTCTTGACAGCTCCTCACTCTCAGGAACAGGATCGGCATACGGTCTAGTCGACTCACCGCCGATATCTACGAATTCTGCGCCAGCCTCGAACATCTGGATGCCATTTCGGACTGCTGTCGCCTCGTCCTGATACAATCCGTCCCCAGAAAATGAGTCCGGGGTGACGTTGACTATCCCCATTACAGCCGTGGGTCTAATTCTATGCGGTCCGTGCTCAAGTGGTGTGGCCGAGTCCGTCAATATGGCTCATCCCCGTTTCAAGAGATGAGAAGGTCATCGATGAGCTCGGTTATGTCCTTTATCTCTATGTCTACATTGACAAGGTCGTTTCCAAAAACAAGTGTGCTCACGCAGAACGGGCAAGATGTGACGAGGATGTCCGCGATCTCTGACGCCGCTCTCACCCTCCTTGAGGCTATCCTCTGGGATGCGCCAGGGTCCGATGCCCTAACCCCGCCACCTCCACCGCAGCATCTTGACAATTCTCTGTTCTCATTCATTTCCACAAACTCGGCCTCGGGTATGCTGTTCAGAAGCGTCCTTGGCTCATCGTATATCTTCATGTGTCTGCCGATGTGGCATGGATCGTGATATGTGATCTTCTTCCGCAGAGGCTTTAGTTTCAGCTTCCGTCTGGATAGGAACTGGACTATGTGCTCGGCCTCGAAGTCGTAATCAAGATGTTTTACATATTCCTCTTTGAACATGTGCAGGCATCCCGCGCAGGTGAATAGTAGCCTCTTTATACCAAGCCGCTTCACAGCCTCAACGTTGGCTTTCATCAGTCCGACAATATCTTCCTTTCTGTGCCCTATCCTGTGGAGCGTGCTTCCGCAACATGACTCCTCAACTAGTGTGAAATCAAGGCCTAGCTTTCTAAGGATCGATATCGTGTGGGTCGCGATTTCAGTTGTTCGATACCTTGAGGTGCATCCGATGAAGTAGCCGATCTCTGCGTTCTTGATGGGCACACCAAAATCCGTCTTATCGGTCTCGCCGTAGGGGTTTCCGGTTCGTTCGACGTTGTCAATGATCTTCGAATGCGCAGGGAGAATGAATCCGCTCTCGACAAGATCTCGCCTAGCGGCTTTGACGATCTCGATGACTTTGATGTCCGATGGGCATCTTCTCTCGCAGTCCTTGCACGTTGTGCACTGAAAGATCCTCTTGACGACTGAATCGTCGGGTTCGATTTCGCCTCTCGTCAGTCCGTATGCGAGGATTACCTTCCCTCTCGCCACTGAAGGGTCCCATTGGTTGTCCTCGAAGTATGGGCAAACGCTCTTGCAGAAGCCGCAGAATGTGCATGTGAGCATCTCCTTTTCTAGCTTCTTCGTTCTGTCCATCTTCATAGTCCCCCTCCCTGACACAAATCTTCGTTTCTGAATCCATACTCTATCTTGGTCGGACTTTCGGGACGGTAATTACAGCGTCCATTATAAAGGTCACCTTGGCGTTTGCGCCCAACTCGGCCAACCCGGCGTCGATAGCCTCCTGGACTGTGGCCATGGGCATAAGATGGGCCTTCCTGGCAACCGAAGGCTCCAACCTGGTGACTGCAAACATCTTCATCTTCAACCCTATCTCGGCCATCTTGGCCGCTTTGTGGTACCCAAGCTTGTACTTCTGCGCAATCTTCTCCAGCGCCGCTTCGGGCGTTTCGGCACTTGCGAGCAGGTTGAGAAAGTTGTCCGGGCCGATGCCAGTTCGACAGGCGCTTACGAGTATGATTATCCCGCCGTCTTTCACCGCATACTTAGCGTTGTCCAGAGCCTTCTGAGATTGGTAGAGGTCGATGTCGTGGGGGAACGAAGTGACTGCCACGACGATCTCAGCCTTGCTCTTCATCTCCACAACGAAGACCTCATCGGCCTTCGGTACCGCGGCATCGAAGGCAGCGTCTATATTGCCAGCATAAGCCGAGCATATCTTGTGGTTCCTGTCCAAGACGACCATTATAGAGAATATCTTCTCCTCCTCAAGGTATGTCATAGCCTCTTTCATGTCCTCATGGACAGGGTTCCCTTCCAGACGGAGTGCCTGTGCCTCGATGCTCAGCGCCAGCTTGTGATTCTGTTCGATGGTTCCGTATGCCGAGACTCCTGGCAGGAAAGCCTTTCTCCCCCCAGTGTACCCAGCGAAGTAGTGAGGTTCCACACTTCCAATCACGATGATCTTGTCGGCTTCCATTACCATCTTGTTGAGTCTGACCTCTGTGCCCCTCTTCGTCGTCCCCAGGCGAACCGTCTCCCCGTTCTTGGAGTCGTGCGGGTGAACATGCGGCCTCAAGTCTTCGTGTCTTTCCCCGAAGATGAAACGGTACTCGTCTTCAGTCGGTGCTCTGTGCATGCCGGTAGCGATTACGACCTTGAAATCGTACTCCTTGAGTTGCGAGTTTATCTGGTTAAGAATCATTGCAGTGGGAGTGGGTCTGGTGGCGTCGTTCACTATGACTACCACATCCTTTGCCCCTTTGAGGAATTCCGACAATCCTCTCGAGCCTAGCGGGTTCGACAGAGCGTCCAGCAAGAGGGTTTCCTCATCCTTCATCTGAAGTTCGTTGGGAAAGACAATCTCGCCAATGGAATCTTCAGGGACGTCTACGGTTTCGACCCCTTCCCCAAAAGGCACCTGTATCTTCATGTCGGACTACCGGCCAAGAATACTGGTCCGTGTATTAGTACGTTAAGGTTTGTCACGGTATGCCGGGAACTCGCCCCATCGGCTGAAAAGGCTTAATTACGACATAGAGGTCTCTCTTAGCCGTGAAGACTCTCGGCACGCTGGGAGAGCGCGAAGCCATAAGGATAATCGATGGAATAGTCAGCAGCAAGGCGGACGTGGGAATCGGCGACGACTGCGCGGCGATCGATATCGGAGATCGGTATCTTCTTGTAACCACTGACATGATGGCGGCGAAGACCCACGTACCGAAAGGCATGAACCCTTACGATATCGGCTGGACCCTCGTAGCGGTAAACCTGAGTGACATCGCAGCCATGGGCGGAAGGCCTATTGGATTAGTGACCGCCATTGGTATCACGCGAGGCCATCCGATGGATTTTCTCGAGCAGCTAGTCGATGGAATGAACGACTGCGCTCAGCGTTTCGGCACATCCATAGTGGGCGGCGACACCAAGGAACATGAAGCGCTCACACTTTGTGGAACTGCTATCGGAGAGGTCCCTAAGAACGAGATCCTATTGAGGAAAGGGGCGAAGCCAGGGGACCTTGTGGTTGTCTCAGGAGAACTAGGCATGGCAGGCGCTGGGTTCTATTCGATGAAGCGAAATCTGGGCCTCAACGAGGCCGAGGGGGTGTTGAAAAGGCCTTGGCCGCGGCTCGCGGAAGCCAAGCTCCTTGCGTCGTCCGGCTCTGTCACTTCCTGCATGGATATTTCTGATGGGCTATCGTCGTCAATTTTCGAACTCACTAGAAACTCCGGCCTCACATACGAAATAGACTACTCTCGTATTCCGAAGGCGAAGGAGGTTGAAATGGCATTCCACGATCTCGAGAGGCAGAAATCACTGGTCCTCAACTTCGGTGACGACTATGAGCTATTGTTCACAGCCAGGCGCGAAGCGGAAGGCGAACTCGAAAGAATGGCAATCGAGGCCGATTGCCCGTTCACGGTCATCGGCAAGGTGACCAGTGGCGAAGAGAATATCCTTATCGATGACGGCAAGAGGGAGAAGCTGGAGAATCTGGGCTATGAGCACTTCAGATCGCGCCAGTCATGAGGCGAGCCATTATGAACCCGAGGGGGACAATGTCCGATGCCTTCTGTGCCCCCATCGTTGTTCGATATCCGACGGCATGCATGGGCTCTGCGGTGTACGCGAGAACCACGGTGGAATACTCTACTCGATGATTTACGGTCTCGCAT